>FLSH01003276.1_pt2 | contig 21929 bp, 26 predicted proteins | sample 1550441 | NCBI WGS metagenome assembly FLSH01 (sample SAMEA4031756, study PRJEB14383) | metagenome | biome: human; feature: oral; material: saliva | place: Philippines | collected 2014 | reverse complement strand
TATGCTGATGATAAATCAGCAAGTAGTACTGTTGTTGGTAACAGGAACTTGCCACAATCGAGAGATTGGACAAAATATAGATCTTAAAATAAAAAATATAATTAAATTATTTTTAATAAAAATATGAATTACCGTATTATCAGATTTCGAGAAAAATAGAATAGTATGAGGAAGTCCTAGCTGAGGATAGGGGGGGTATCCCCCTCCCACTAGGCGCTCAAGGCCTTCACACCGTCACTGTACATTTTTTTTCGCGCCAAATCATCACAAGAAAGGAGAACGGTTTGGAATTAAGAGGAATTGACTATCTCAGGAGAAAGTTGACTCTCTATCAGGGTAGAGTTAATCTGAGATATAAACATTATGCGATGCAGCATCATGAATCGCCGTTAGGAATTACAATTCCTGCTCATATTCGAGTTAAATATAAATCTGTACTTGGATGGGCAACTAAAGGTGTTGATAGTCTTGCAGATCGTTTGATTTTTAGAGAATTTGCGAATGATGATTTTGGAGTTATGGAGATCTTCAATCGCAATAATCCTGATATTTTCTTTGATAGTGCAATTTTGGCAGCATTAATAGGATCTTGCAGTTTTATCTACATTTCTAAAGGTGAAGATGAAGAGGTGAGATTACAAGTTATTGAAGCTAGTAACGCTACTGGGGTTATTGACCCTATTACAGGTTTGTTGCTAGAAGGATATGCTGTTCTAGCTCGTGATGATTATAATCAACCAACGCTTGAAGCGTATTTTGAACCAAATGCCACTCATTTCATCCCTAAAAATGGAACTCCGTATTCAGTATCGAATGAAACTGGTATTCCGTTGCTTGTTCCTGTTATTCATCGTCCAGATGCGGTTCGTCCTTTTGGACGTTCACGAATTACTAGAGCGGGAATGTATTATCAAAAATACGCTAAACGAACTCTAGAACGGGCGGATATTACTGCCGAATTCTATTCTTGGCCACAGAAATACATTATCGGACTAGATCCAGATGCTGAACCGTTAGAAAAGTGGAAAGCAACAGTTTCAAGTTTGTTAACCATTTCAGCTAGTGACAATGGTGAAAAACCAAGTATTGGACAATTTACTACGGCAAGTATGTCTCCATTCACAGAACAGTTGAGAACAGCTGCTGCTGGATTTGCTGGGGAAATGGGTTTGACCTTGGATGACCTTGGATTCGTTTCAGATAATCCGTCATCTGTGGAAGCTATCAAGGCTAGTCACGAGAATCTTCGTCTTGCTGGTCGAAAGGCTCAACGCTCACTAGGTGCTGGATTGTTAAATGTCGCTTACGTTGCAGCGTGTTTGCGTGATGAGTTTCGTTATGCTAGAAGCCAATTTGTAAGAACCACAGTTAAGTGGGAACCATTGTTTGAAGCAGATGCGAATACGATGACTATGATTGGTGACGGTGTTGTGAAGTTAAATCAAGCATTACCTGGCTACATCAATGCGGAAACAATTCGTGATCTTACAGGTATTGCTGGAGATATGTCTGCTAAACCTGTTGTAGAGATTCCGCAAACATCGTCTAGTGCTGAAACGGGAGTAGATAAACAGAAAAACAGGATTATTTCAACCTATGAAATCACATCTCTTTTAAGTAACTACCAAAAAGGTGTTTTATCGAAAGAAAATGGTATTTCTTTGTTAGTCTCGACCGGAATCAACCCTACTGAAGCTGAAGAGATGCTGAATAGAACAAAAGTTTTGGAGAAAGTAGATGAATGATGATATTGATGTACTACCTAAACTTCTGGAAGAAGTAAAAAATGAATTCGAGCTTGCTTATGGTGAAAGTGAGATTATTCGAAATTCTTTCGCTAAACTGAAAGCTAAAAAAGCAACATACAGAACCGCCAATGATTTTGCGATTGAGATTGGTGGAATTCTCTCTAAGGCGCTAGGAACTTCTTTAAGCGCCGACAAATTACCAGACGGTAAAATGTATTATAATATCGCTCAACGTTTGCTGACGGATGTGCTAGGGCGAAATTACGAGCTTGTGAGTGGTTATGCTAGTGATGTCCAGAAGAATTTGAACGATAAAGCCAAAATCGGTCTCAAAGTTCAAGTTCCTGAACTAAATAAGGACCGAATAGCTGGCATTGTCAATCGCTTTTCATCTGAGGATAATTTCGAGGATGTCAGTTGGTTGCTAGATGAACCTATTGTGAACTTCACACAGTCTATTATTGATGATAGCATTCGTGAGAATGCGGAGTTTCATCATAAAGCTGGCTTACAACCAGAGATTGTCAGAACATCTTATTTTCATTGTTGTGAATGGTGTCAAGAAGTCGAGGGAAATTATAAATATCCACGAGTCCCAAAGAACGTTTTTAGAAGGCATCAGCATTGTCGTTGTATTGTAGATTATGATCCTAAAAACGGAAAAGTTCAGGATATTTGGAATAAAATTTGGAGAAAAAAAGATGAAAATGTTAAAATAGAAGTAAGAAAAGACCTAAACAAAGATTTGCAAATGAGTGAAGTGAGAAAGCTAGCTCTTCAAAATGGGATTCTTTCAAATCCTATTAAGAAAAGTCGTAAAAAATTAACCGAGGAACAAATTATCGAAGCTGTTGGTGGTGGAGATATGACACTAGGATCTTGTTCGTCAGTAGCATTTGCATATATTGGAAACAAAGGTGGCTATACTGTCTTAGATTTTAGAGGAGGAAAGAGTTGTGATTTCTTTTCTCGAAATAGTAGAATTGAAATGATTGGGAGTCTTCCAGGAGTTAAAATGCATGTTGCTAAACATACAAATGATTTTACTGCAGTAAAAGAATTGTTGGAGAAAGTAGAAAGTGGGAATGAGTACTACTTAGCAACAGGTAAGCATGCAGCTATTATAAGAAAAAATGAAGGTCGTTTCGAGTTTTTGGAACTTCAAACAGAAACGTTAAATGGTTTTAAACCGTTTAACAATATTGTTCTGAAAGAGAGATTCAAAGGTCAAAAGTCTCACGATGCAGTTGGGAGAAGATATGATGCAAAGAGTTATCTCATTGATGTGAACTCATTGAAAGATAACCCTGAATTTCACAAGATATTGAGTTTTATCAATACAGCAGATTCTAAACAAATGAAAGGGGATGAGGGACATGAAAAATGATTATGATGAAGTGAACTGGTCCGATTATTGTTATAAAGAAAATGATGGCGATAAAACTTGGTGGGTTGATACATCATGGTTTGCTAAAGGCTTGATGCTAATCACATTCAACAAGAAAAAATTCTATAATCTTTTTGAAGATTATCCTCATAATATGAGTTCAGAAGAGATTGAGATCTTTGATAAAGAAAATCCGTTTTGGGCCGATTTCTTTTCGGACCGAAAATAAGAAATTTTAAGCACTCGAAAGGGTGTTTTTTATTGTGCTTTAGTTTAGGAGGTGATCCGACATCTCCCAGCGATAGGGTTATCATGCGATGACGATTGAAAGGAAATTAGAATGGCGAGGAAGAAACTTGGCAATCAGAATCCTACTCAATCGGTGATTTTAAAATACGTCAAGAAAAATTCAAGAGCTAAAGAAGCGATTGAACTTTACGAGCGGACAGGTCTCTCTTGTTATGCCTGGCAGAAAAATCTTTTGTTGCCTTTGATGGCTGTTGATAAAAATGGTCTTTGGGTGCATCAGAAGTTTGGTTACTCTATTCCTCGTCGTAATGGGAAATCTGAAATCCTATATATTGGTGAAATTTGGGGGCTACATGAAGGATTAAATATTCTACATACTGCCCACAGAATTTCTACCTCTCATGCCTCTTTTGAAAAGGTTAAACGATACCTTGAGAAAATGGGTTATGTAGATGGTGAGGATTTTAATTCCATTCGGGCAAAGGGACAAGAAAGAATCGAGCTGTACTCAACAGGTGGTGTAATCCAATTCCGTACTAGAACATCGAATGGTGGTCTTGGTGAAGGATTTGATATGTTGATCATTGACGAGGCTCAGGAGTATACAACTGAGCAAGAATCTGCTTTGAAATATACAGTTACGGATAGTGAGAACCCTATCACAATTATGTGTGGAACACCTCCAACACCTGTATCAAGCGGAACCGTCTTTACTAAGTATCGTGAGACATGTCTATTTGGTAAAGGGAAGTATTCTGGCTGGGCTGAGTGGTCAGTTTCTGATGAAAAGGAGATTGACGATGTGGAAGCCTGGTACAATTCAAATCCATCTATGGGTTACCACTTAAATGAGCGTAAGATTGAAGCAGAGCTTGGTGAGGATAAGTTGGACCATAATATCCAACGTTTGGGCTTCTGGCCGACATACAATCAGAAATCTGCTATTTCTGAAACTGAGTGGAATGAACTCAAAGTGGATGATGTTCCAGAGTTATTTGGGAAGTTATCTGTTGGTATTAAGTATGGCCAAGATGGAACGAATGTAGCGATGAGTATTGCTGCACGTACCAAAGATGGTCGTTTCTTTGTTGAAACCGTCGATTGTCAATCTGTTCGTAATGGAAATGAGTGGATGGTAGCTTTTCTGCGACAAGCTGATGTAGCTCAGATTGTAGTGGATGGTGCAAGTGGTCAAAAGATCCTTGATGAAGAGTTGAAGGACTACAGAATTAAGAATGTGATTCTTCCTACGGTGAAAGAAATCATCGTAGCAAATTCTCTTTGGGAACAAGGTATTTACCAAAAAACCATCTGTCACTCAGGTCAACCATCATTGACTAAAGTAGCCACTAACTGCGATAAGCGGAATATTGGTTCAAATGGTGGATTTGGTTATCGATCGCATTTTGAAGATATGGATATTTCTTTGATGGATAGCGCTCTGCTTGCGCATTGGGCTTGTGCTACGACTAAGCCTAAGAAAAAGCAAAAAATCAGTTATTAAAATAAGCGGTCAGGGTGACTGCTTTTTTTGATGCTAAAAAAATTACCGAACTGCCGGGGAAGCAGGAGAAAGGAGACATGAGAATGTCAGAATTTAAACCAATCACTACACAAGAAGAATTTGATGCTGCTATTAAGGGGCGCTTATCTCGAGAAAAAGAGAAGTATGGCGACTACGACCAGCTCAAGTCTCGTATTGCTGAATTGGAAGAAGAAAATGTTGGCTTGAAGTCAACAATTGAAGCTAGTAATCAAAGTAAGGAAGATTCAGATAAGCAACTTGAAGAATTGCAGAACAAAATCGCTGATTATGAGACGGCTAGTCTGCGCACTCGCATTGCATTGAAACATGGACTACCTTACGACCTTGCAGATCGTTTGCAGGGAAATGATGAAGAAAGTTTTGAAGCGGATGCAGAGCGTTTTGCTGGATTTATCAAACCAGCAACTAAAGTAGCGCCTGTTAGATCAACAGAACCTGTTTTAGAAAAAACAGAAAATACATTGTATAAAAACCTAATTCAAGGTTTAGAAATTGAAGAATAAAGGAGAAATCATATGACAGATCAACTATCAAGAGGAACATTATTTGACCCAATGCTTGTGACAGACCTTATCAACAAAGTTAAGGGGCACAGCTCACTTGCTAAATTATCTAATCAACAAGCGATTCCTTTCAATGGATTGAAAGAATTCACATTCTCATTAGATGCTGATGTGGACATCGTTGCAGAAAACGGGAAGAAAACGCATGGTGGTGCAAGTCTAGAACCTGTAACTATTGTGCCTATTAAAATCGAGTATGGCGCTCGTGTATCTGATGAGTTCATTTTTGCATCAGAAGAGGCTAAAATCGACATTTTGAAGTCATTTAATGAAGGGTTTGCTAATAAAGTAGCTCGTGGGATTGATATCATGGCCTTCCATGGTGTAAATCCACGTACTAAACAAGAATCCTCTGTTATTGGTGATAACTGTTTTGACAAGGCGGTCACTCAGACAGTTAACTTTACAACAAGCGATCCAGATACTAATGTCGAAGATGCAGTTAAAATGATTCAAGGGGCTGATAATATCGTCAGCGGTATGGCTATTGACACTACATTTGCAAGTGCACTAGCTAGTATGAAGAACTCAGCTAATGAGCGCCTATACCCTGAATTGGCATGGGGAGCAAATCCAGGGGCCATCAATGGTCTACCTGTAGATGTGAATACTACAGTTGGTCTTAATGTTGGAACCAACAAGGATGTTGCTATTGTTGGTGACTTTGCTAACATGGTTAAATGGGGATATGCTAAGCAGATTCCACTAGAAGTCATTCAATATGGTGATCCTGACAATTCTGGAAAAGACTTGAAAGGTTATAATCAAGTATATCTTCGTTCAGAAATCTATCTCGGATGGGGAATTTTGGACAAAAACAGCTTCGCTCGTGTTGTGAAAGCGGGGTAGTATATGGAATACATTAATGTAAAAACAGGGACCACTATCGTTACTGAAAATGAAATTAGTGGAGGTGATTGGGTTCCGATTGAGGAATACAAGCCCTTGGACACATTAACTAACGCAGCATTGAAAGAAATCCTTGATGAAAAAGGGATTACTTATGATAGCCGTGCAACGAAAACAGAATTGCTTTCACTAATTGAACAAACTAATACTGATGCCCAGTAGTGGTTTGATTGGAGGTAGAAATGGAAAACTTTGCAACAGTAGAAGATGTTCAAACATTGTGGCGAACATTGAAATTCGATGAGAAAGAACGAGCCGAAGCACTGTTGGAAGTTGTTTCTCATTCTCTTCGTGTTGAAGCTAAAAAAGTTGGTAAAGATTTAGATGGGTTAGTGTTAACTGACCCATCATTTGCTTCAGTAGTCAAGTCTGTTACGGTAGATGTAGTAGCCCGTACCTTGATGACCTCAACAAACCAGGAGCCGATGACTCAATTTTCTGAGAGTGCCCTAGGCTATTCAGTGAGTGGCTCTTATCTAGTTCCTGGTGGAGGTCTCTTTATTAAAGACTCAGAATTGAAACGTCTCGGTATTAAGAAACAAAGATATGGGGTGATTGATATTTATGGGACAGATTAAAGGAATTACTGTAACTTTGATTGGAAAAACCAAGTCAGGTAAAGATGACTTCGGACATACTATTTATGAAAATTCAGAAATTCAAATAGATAATGTCCTGGTTGTTCCAGCTTCAACTGAAGATATCACAAATCAGCTTAATTTGACGGGGAAAAAGGCTGCTTATACTCTAGGTATCCCAAAAGGTGATCAGAACGAATGGAAAGACCGTGAAGTTCGTTTCTTTGGACGTAAATGGCGCACGATTGGCATACCTCTAGAAGGTATCGAAGCAATGATGCCATTAGACTGGAATAAGAAAGTTATGGTCGAGACTTATGAGTAAAATGAAATTCGAATTAAATTCATCTGGGGTGTCAGCACTTCTTCGTTCTGCTGAAATGCAGAATCTCTTGAGAGAAAAAGGGAAGGAAGTTGCAGACCGTGCTGGAGAAGGTTTTGAATTGACTGTATCACCTGGTCAAAAGCGTGCAAATGCCACAATTAGCACAACAAACATCAAAAGCAGAAAGAAAAATGCTAAAGATAATACATTGTTAAAGGCTTTAAGATGATTGAAAAAATTGTAAAAAAATACTTAGACGAACAATTAGATGTTCCGATTTATTTTGAGCATGACATTAACATGCCTGAGACATTTGTAATCATTCAAAAAACTGGAGGTGGAGGGAACAATTATGTTCACTCTGCCACTTTTGCTTTTCAAAGTTACGCACCATCGCTTCAAAAAGCTGCTGAATTAAATGAAATTGTAAAAAATACAATTGAAAACATAATCACAGTAAATGAAATCAGTGGTGTTCATCATAATAGTGATTACAATTTTACAGATACCGACACGAAACAATATCGTTATCAAGCGGTATATGATTTAAATTATTTTTAATTAAAGGAGAATGGAATGAGTCCACAAACAGAAGAAACAGGAGTAAGACAAATGAATAAACCATCATCCGCAAACGTAACCGCTGCTAAACCTAACGTTGGTGGAGCAGTATCTAGTGCAGTATTAGGAACAACTCTCCCTACAAATGCAAAAGATACTCTCAATGCAGCTTTTAAAACATTAGGATATATTTCTGAAGATGGCTTGACGAACGAAAACTCACCAGAGAGTGAAGAAGTCAAAGCGTGGGGAGGTCAGACAGTTCTTTCATCTCAAACAGATAAAAAAGATACATTCAAATTCAAATTAATTGAAGGCTTGAACATTGATGTATTAAAAGAAGTTTATGGTGAAACTAATGTAACTGGAACACTTGCAGATGGTATTACAGTTAAAGTAAATGCTAGCGAATTACCTGAGCATATTCTTGTTATTGATATGATCTTGAAGAATGGTTCTGTGAAGCGTATCGTCATTCCTCGTGGTAAAGTTAGCGAGATTGGTGAGATTGGGTATAAAGATGGTGAACCAGTTGGATATGAATTGACAATTACAGCTTTACCTGATGATCAAGGAAACAACCACTACGAATACATTCAAGGAGCATAATATATGGCTAAAACAGTAAAAGGAAAAACACCGTCTGGTTTCAAATTTGAAATCAGCGAGCGACGTTTAAACAACTATGAACTTCTCGAATTGATTGGGGAAGTAGATGAAGGGAATGGGCAAGCTTTTCCTAAAGTTCTTAAACTTCTTTTCGGAGATGAACAAGCTAAGGCTTTCAAAGATCATCTTCGAGAAGAAGATGGTATTATCCCAACTGAAAAGATTTCAGAAGAATTGAAATCAGTATTTGAGACTATTCGTGAAGTAAAAAAATCGTAGTCCTTGCACAGATGATAAGACAAGATGAAGATGCTCTTATCTGTGACCTTGCAGAAACTTATCGGATATACGACTATAGACAGCTACCTCTACTACAGGTAGCTGTTTTTGCATATGGGTTAAGAGATGATTCTAGGATTAAAAAGATCATCTCAAATCAGGTTGTATCATTAGATACATTGCTTTTTGCAAGTATGGTAGATAGATTATCTCTTTCTTTGTGGTTACAAACTAAAGATGGGCAAAAAGGAGCAAATCGTCCAAACTCAATTGTAGATCAACTGACTAAAAGAGAAGAAAAAGACGAAAAAGACTATCTTGTATTTAAATCTGGTGAGGACTTTGAAAATTATCGTAAAAAATTACTAACTAAAATGGGAGGTGAGGAATAATTGGCAACAGAATTAGGTAAAGCCTATGTACAGATCATTCCATCCGCAAAGGGAATTAGCGGAATGATTCAGAAGGAAATGGGTGGTGAAGTTGCTTCAGCTGGTGTTAGTGCAGGTGAATCCCTCGGTTCTAAAATGGTTGGTGCTCTAAAAGCAGTAGTTGTAGCTGCTGGAATTGGTAAAGCAATTGGTGCAGCATTAAGTGAAGGTGCAGCTCTTCAACAATCTCTTGGTGGGATTGAAACTCTATTCAAAGATTCCGCTGATAAAGTTAAAGGTTTTGCAAATGAAGCATACAAAACTACTGGACTTTCAGCAAATGCTTATATGGAGAATGTAACAGGATTCTCAGCAAGTCTATTACAATCTTTAGGTGGAGACACAGATAAAGCAGCAGATATCGCAAATATGGCCATGATTGATATGTCAGATAATGCTAATAAGATGGGTACATCTATGGATAGTATTCAGGTTGCTTATCAAGGATTTGCAAAACAAAACTATACAATGCTGGATAACCTCAAGCTTGGCTATGGTGGTACAAAACAAGAAATGCAACGGCTATTAGCTGATGCAGAAAAATTGACTGGTGTTAAGTACGATATTAACAACCTCTCAGATGTTTATAGTGCTATCCATGCCATCCAGGAAAATCTAGATATCACTGGAACAACAGCTAAAGAAGCAGCATCTACTTTTAGTGGCTCATTTGAATCTATGAAAGCAGCTGCTCAAAACGTTCTCGGAAAGATTGCTATTGGAGAAAACATTCTACCGTCTCTTAGAGCTTTACTTGATACAACATCAACATTTCTGTTTAATAATTTCTTACCGATGTTGGGAAATATATTTTCAGGACTTGGAGTTTTATTATCAGAAGGAATAAGTGATGTTGTATCTCATATTTTTGGTGAATCTATCGGAAATGCAGTAAACGGTCAACTATCGAGGGTAGTAGGAATCTTTCAAACATTTTTTGATATGATTTTTGGATCCTTGAATAGGGAAGACAATATTGATATTTTAGAAGCTCTTGGATTCTCTGAAGGAGCTGCAACCCAAATAGTTAATATTGCAGAAAATATCCGTGAAACTTTTGTCAATGTTGGTTCTGCAATCGGAGATATTTTAGGAATAGCAGGAGAATTTGTCAGTGAGCTTTTAGGTATCGAAAGTGGTGAACAGGGTGTAAATCTTCTTGGCACAGCTTTTGAGTTACTCTCATCTGCTTTAAAAAATGTATCATCATTTATTAAAGAAATCACCAACTTCTTTAGAGAGAACCAAGCAGCAGCGGATCTACTTAAAACAGCAATAGTTGCATTAGGTGTTGGGATACCAGTAGTAGAATTTGCGACATTCATAGCTAGTCTAGGAGGAATACCAGGGATATTTGCAATCATTCAAACAGCTATTACAGGGTTTGCAGCATCAGCTACAGCTGCTATTTCAGCAATACCTATTGTAGGATGGATTGCAGCAGCAGTTGCTGCACTAGCTTGGTTCTTCACACAGACAGAAACAGGTAAAGCACTCTTGCAAGATTTCATGACGTGGTTGTCTAATTTATGGGAATCAATTGCACCAGGACTAACTGAAGTTTGGAATAATATGGTTACAGCTGCAACCACTGCATGGAATGCTATGGTAGAGTTTGTAACTCCAATCATTCAAGCAGTTGTTGATTTTATTAAATCAATATGGAATGATTTTTATCAATTTTTTGATGAGAATCAATCACTTATTCAGCAAGTTTTTCAAACATATTGGGGTGCGATTCAATCATATATTCAGACGATTATGTCAGTGATTCAAGTTATCATTGAGACATATATGAATGCTTTTGGGCCATTTATCGAAGCAACTTGGAATAATATTTGTACAATAGTCATAACTGCCTGGGAATTAATCAAAAATAGCATTCAAACAGTTATTGATGTTATTCAAGGAATTATTAAAGCAGTCATGCAGATCATCATAGGTGACTGGTCAGGCGCTTGGGAAACAATCAAGGGAGTTGGAGATACAATTTGGAATGGGATTGTAACAAATGCACAAATTATATTTAATGGATTCGCTCAAATTTTATCTAATACATGGAATACAATTTCTTCTGTTGCAAGCTCTGCATGGGAATCTCTCAAATCTTTGGTTCTTGGTCTAATTGACGGAATTGTAAATGGTGCACAAAACGCTTGGAATTTAATGAGTAGTGGAGTTTCAGCACTTGTATCAAGTGTTACTGGATTCTTCAACCAATTATGGAATATCGATCTATATGGAGCTGGGCAAGCAATTTTACAAGGTTTCTTGAACGGTTTGCAATCTATGTGGTCTTCTGTAACTGACTTTGTAGGTGGAATCGCTAGTTGGATTCGTGACCACAAAGGACCGATTGAATATGACCGTAAGTTACTTATTCCAGCTGGTAATGCAATCATGCAAGGTTTAGATGGCGGTTTAAGAGACCGATTCAAAGATGTGAAGAAAACAGTTAATGGTGTAGCTGGAGAAATTGCTGATGTTTTTTCAGGAGATAATCTAGATCTTGATTCGACTTCATCTGTTTCAAAGAATCTTGAAGCACAGCTATCTATGCCATCTGCTCAGCTTGAAGTAAAAGAGGATAAAACAGTGTCTGAGATAGCGATTCTGAGAGCAAGTATGGAAGATATCCTTACTGCTATCCTTGAAAAACCAACAGATACTTATCTAGACGGTGAGAAAATTTCATGGAACAGCTATCAAAGACAAGGCACATTCTTTGCAAGGGAGGGAATTTAATGGATTATATAATCATTAATGGTTTTAATACATCAACCCTTCCTGGCTGTGTTGTGACGGATTTTGGAGAAGTATCAGGAGCAAAACCAAGAGGTGAAGTAGCTTCTCTTCATGGAGTAAATGGTTCGTATCGGATACTAGATGGTTCATATGAGAGTTATGAAAGAACATTTAAGTTCTACATTAAAAAATTAATCGATATTTCAGTTATTGTTGATAAATTTCAACCGAATGATAATATCCTTGAATTTAGTTATCATCCTGACTCAGTGTTTTATGCAAACTTCTTGACAGCAACTTATAAACCTGCTGGAAATCACGCATGGGAACTCACTATTAAGTTGACGATGCAGCCGTTCAGGTATCAAAAAAATGTGAATCCAGAAGTATTTACTGCTCCTGGAACAATCACAAATCCTGGTACAGTCTATTCTGAGCCTATCATTGAATTGGAAGGAGATGGAGATGTTTCAATTACTGTTGGTAACAAAACAATGTATCTTACTCTAAAAAATAAGGCAACAATAGACTGCCGACAAGGAAAACAAAATATCTATAATGCGACAGGTTCTATACAAAATACTCTTAGAAAACGAGGTGGATTCTTAGAAATTTCTACTGGTAGAACAGGTGTCACATATAGTGGTAACGTTCGTAGGTTGACGATTAGGCCGAATTGGAGGTACAAAATTTGATTTATTTATCAGATGGAAACATATCTCTTAATGCAGCATACGATGATAACATCACACAGGAAGCGAATAACACCTATCAATTAACGTTCAAATTTCCTACTAACAATATTTTATGGCAGAGGTTAAGAGAGGAAACATTCCTGACAGCTGATGATCTTCATGACGAGCAAGACTTTGTGATTTTCGAGGTTGAAAAACACCATGGATATATTCAAGTCTATGCTAATCAGGTCATGACTCTACTAAATAATTATGTGATTGGTTCACTTGCTCTTGATCGTGTATCAGGTTCAACTGCTTTGAGTCAATTTGCTGGAAGCATGACTAGAGAAAATCCATTTTCTTTTTTTTCTGATATTGATGATCGCCATACTTTTAATACTGATAGCATTAATGCAATGGCTGCACTTACAAAAGATAAGCACTCAATTTTGGGACAATGGGGCGGAGATTTAGTCCGTCATGGATACCAAGTACGGCTTTTAAAAAATGGCGGTTCAGAAAATGAATCGCTTTTCATGTACAAAAAAAATCTTTCAAGCTACAAACAGAAGATATCAACCAAATCATTAAAAACTAGAATCACTTTTAAAAAAACAATTAAGAGTTCAAGCGAAAATAATGATGAACATAAAATTGCAGTTGTAGTTGATAGTCCATTGATTAACAAATACAGTCAGATTTACGAGGATGTTGTAGAAGTCAATGACCAAGATGTCAAGGATGAAGCAAGCCTTAGAGAATATGGTAAACAATATTTCAGAACAACTTTGTGCGATATGCTAGAAGATAGCATAGAGATTGATGTTATCGGTCAGAGTGATGTGCCCGTCCAGATATTTGATGTTGTGGGTGTCTACTACGAATACTACGATCTGGATGTAAGGAAGAAAATAACTAAATACAACTACTCACCAATGGCTAAGAAATTGAAGTCTATTGGTTTTGGTGAATTTAAGTCTAATCTAGCAAACGCGATCGGTAATGTAGTTAGTGATGCAGTCAAAAATGAAACTCAACACTTAGATGGAATCTTTGAAGCAAAACTAGCTAAAGAAATCCAAAATGCTGATTTAGCTTTTGATCGTAAAGTTGAAGAAATCAAAAATCAGTTTGAAGATGAAGTCAATGCTGCTAAAGCAAAAGCAGAAGAAAACAAGCGTGCTTTGTCCGATGAAATCGACAGACGATTTCACGAGTTTAGTCCAGCAGGATTCGAAGAAGCAAAGAATAAGGCTGAAGAGGCCTTAAGAAAAGCTGGTACAAGTGCTGAATTAGTCGAACAAATCAAGGAAATTACAGAATTAAGAAATAAAAATTTTGAGCAATTCAAAGAAGAAACAAACCAAAAATTTGTAACATCAGGAGAACTTCAATTTTTTATTTCTAAAAAAGTAGACCAAACCGAATTTCAACGTGTAAAAGAAACCGCTCAACTCTATGAGCGTATTTTCGGAAGTACTCAGAACGGCATCGCAGATAATATTTCTCGCATGGTAATGACTAACCAAATCTTTCAAACGGAAGTCAAGAAGTATGTTGAAGATAATTCAAATCTTGTATTTGACCCAACAAATTTCAGCAAGTGGACTAAAAAACAACCAGAAGCGAATGTTATCGAGGTTCAAGCTGGCACTAAGTTGCTAAGAATTACTAATGTTGGTAAAAATCAACCTGTATATCATGGGTTTGCATTACCTCTTACTACATCTACTTTTAGACAGGGTGAGAAGCTTAGCTATCGCATGGAGGTCTGGGTTGATGTATTGCCAGATGAACAGCTTGGAATTGAGTTATGGGCTTCTGACGGTGGACTAGCATCTGACAGAGTTACGTTAACAAAGACAGGCATGCAAATTATCACAGGTACGATGACTGTTCAGAAATCAACAACCAAGACAAGAGATTTTCCTCTTGAAATATGGTTGTTGAAAAACGGTACGGTTGCCATTGGTAAAGTATCGCTTATTCGTGGTGAAACACCTCCGCAAGATTTCAAGGATGATACATCGGCACAAGACCTTGTAACTCAAACAAAGGTGTCACAACTCTTTGATTCGTACGCAATACAGACCTTGACTAACGCTGGATCAATCGCTTCACAAATCAATACGAACGCTAACAATATCTTGATTGAAGCTGCTAAAATCCGCCTCAAAGGGAAGACTCTTCTAGATGAAATCACAGCGATAGACGGTTATTTCAAGCGTTTGTTTGTCGGTGATGCCAGAATAGGAACTCTGAACACTGATATCATTCGCTCAAATTCGATTGCAGCAGATAAGTTGATATTTGATACTGCTCTAGCGAAGAAACTTGTAGCTAGTGATGTGTTCACGGATACGTTAGCTGCTAAAACTGCATTCATCAATAAGCTACGTTCAGTAGTAGTTTCTGCTACCTTACTTGAAGGGTACAAAGGCAAAATCGGAGGGTTCCAAATCGGTACTCACGATAAAGACTCAACGACCTTCTGGCTGACTGGCTCAAACAGTTTCAGAGTAGGTATGTCAGACGGTGGATGGCGAGTAAATCAAACGTGTCTTTGGGTAAATTGGGGTAATGACTGGGGTAAACCTGGTGATAACGCTTGGTATGTTACGAACTCTGGCGAGATGAATTGTAGAGGCGCAGCAAACTTTTATAAAAAAACCGACTTCTCAGCTAGTAGTTCTGTCAATTTTTACGGGCGAAACACGTTTTACTCAGACCTTCACATGACCAATAAGGAGATTCTTGGTGATGGTGGAAATCCTAAAGGTGGTAAAAATGCAGTCGTTTGGTGGAACCAGGTCGGAAGTGGAAGTGTCAAATATTGGATCGACAAGGCATCTGATAAGCGATTAAAAGAAAACATCGCACCAGCAACCATCAATGCACTTGATGCTATCAACAAACTTGATATGGTTGAGTTTGACTTCATCAAAGACAAGAAACATGAGGAAGTCGGACTTATCGCTCAAGAAGTAGAGCAAGTCATTCCACAAGCGATTTCAAGAAATCCAGAGAATGAAGATGATTTCTTGCACATCGACTATACCGCATTCGTGCCTTACTTAATCAAGGCGATTCAAGAACTCAATCAAAAAGTAGAAAGGTTGGAAACAACATGAATGAACAAATCAGTCGTTTAGTAGTAAACTCTCTATCAGAGAAGTTAAGTCAAGAAGCTACTAAATCAGCAACGTTTGAAGCTCTATACACAACAAATGCTATGGAACTCGAACAAATCAAGAAAATCATCGAATCAGATGAAGAACTTAAATCTAAATTCGAACAAGTGAAAGGACAAATGACAAATGGCAATCAACAACTACACACTAGCAACTAAACCTTACACTCGTGGTTTTGGTGACCAAACCACGACCGTTGTAGAAATTCGCTTGCAAGATGGCAACCGATACAGCACTAACCAACGTGAACTGGTCGGTGACCGTACACAAGATAAGGAAGATGTGCTTATTCAAGCGGTATTGGATATTGTTAAAGCTGAATTAGATCCAGGCTCAGCAGTTGTAAAAACTCAACAAGAATTGGTTGAAACAAAAACAAAACAAGATGAATTGCAGAAACTTATCGCTCAAACTCGTGAAACTACCACAACTATGAACAAGGCTCTACGTTTGCTTGCTCTTAATTCAGCAATGACAGGTATTCCTTCAGCTGAAGTATACAAAGAATTAGTAGCAATGATGCCACCTATGAGAAACGGTGAAACATACTTTGAAGGTGACTTGTTATTCTTGGAAGACCAATCACATGTCGAAACTGCTACTGAAGGTAAATTGGTATTCGTACATGTCAAGCGTGAGTTTGAATATAATGGTGAAACTGTTAAACAATTGGAAGATAAAGCAATTCAGGAAGGAAACATCGCTGTTTATAAATGGAAAGCGCCAACCAACAATGTAGATCATATTTAAGGAGGTGTATATGCAAGATTTAGCATTTCACGAACTTATAGAGCATCTTAAAAATCTATCATACAGCCCGTATATTCACTTCTTTTTTTGGTTGATGGTTTTAGATATTGCAACGGGTTACATCAAAGCTTTTAAGACTAAGCGTTTTGATAGCAAAGTAGGTACAATGGGCTTAATCAGACATTTCATTGTATTTGTCGTTATATTGCTTGTAGCTATGTATGCTCGTTCACTTGGTTTTCGTAGTTTTGGAATTGCTTGGACTATGTTTTTCTCATTCAATTATCTATTTTCAGTGATTGAAAATTGGGAGATGATAGGGCTAGCATTTCCAGAGTTCCTGAAACCGTATATCAATCAAATCAAGAAAGATAATGCTCGTAAGATAGGTCAGTTGCTGGTCAACATTGACCAAAAAGACAAAATTGAAGTTGAAGTGAAGGAGAAAGACGATGCAACAAATCAATGAAATTTTACTAAACGGAGCGATTAGCATCCTAGTCATCTTGCTAGGTATCGCAGTCAAGTCAATCAAGGAATACTTGATTAAAAAAGGCGGTGAACAGACTGTTAAAATCGTTGAGATTTTGGCTAAGAATGCTGTAAATGCAGTTGAGCAGGTATCTTCTGAAACTGGCTACAAAGGCGAAGAGAAGCTAGAACAAGCTCGAATCAAAATCCGTGCTGAGCTTAACAAGTACAACATTGGTATGACTGACAAAGACTTGGATACATTCGTTGAATCTGCTGTTAAGCAGATGAATGACGCTTGGTCCGAAAAATAAATCAGAGAACCTTTTTAGGTTCTCTTTTTATATTAAAGAAAGGAGCAAGATTTGAAGAAAACTATCGAAAAAAAGCTTGAAATCACATCGAAAAATAGAGATGTTGATAGGCTTTATCAAGAATTCTTCAGCATGGATAAGAACATCGCTGAATTCAAATTCACTCTTGACAATCTATCCGCTAACAAGGTAATTTGTTTATTCTATTTCAAGAAATCTAAACGATATTCAACGGTTGATGCGACAATCGAAGATAATACCTTTACTGTTAAATTTGATGTATCGTTGATCACAATGGACGAGCCTGTGGTAGGATACATCTACTTTGAAGAAGTGGAAAAATCTGCTGACGTGTACAGCTTTAGGTTCAATGTACGAGTTAGTGAGCTTGATAAATCTAAGACTGCGCCAATCATCGAACAGAAAACAGGTCGCATCGTAGACATCGATAGCATTGTCACAAGAGCAGAATTAGAAGAAATTCTCAAGACTGTTCATGTTGGTAGTGATGCTTACGATGATTCAGAAATCGTTAAACGTTTAGCAGCTTTAGAAAATAAACCTGAAATTGATACAAGCAATTTTGCTACCAAGGAAGAGTTGAAAACAATCACTTTAACTCCTGGACCTCAAGGTCCTCCTGGCGAACGAGGGGAGACTGGACTCCAAGGCCCACAAGGAATTCAAGGTTTAACTGGTCCTGTTGGTCCTCAAGGTATCCAGGGAGAACGTGGACAAGATGGACAACCTGGACCGAAAGGAGAAATTGGTCCTATCGGTCCTCAAGGTTTGCAAGGCGAAAGAGGTCAAGACGGTCAAACTGGACCAAAAGGCGAGCGTGGGGAACAAGGGCCTATCGGTTTAACTGGTCCTGCTGGACCGCAAGGACCTATTGGTTTAACTGGTCCAAAAGGTGCTGACGGGGTGGGTATTCCGCAAACACTATCGCTTAGCGGTAACACGCTAACACTATCTCACGGTGGTGGAACAGTAAATCTACCTGCTTCCAGTCAAAATGCACCTACTCCATCAACTTCCTCTAGCGAACTAATCGGCGAAGGAATGCCAAACGGTAAAGTCGTTGGTACTATCGGACAGACATACGTTGACACTAATAAAACTAACGGAGCTTTGAAATGGATTAAACGTACAGCTTCAGGAAATCAAGGTTGGTTTGTGTTAGACGGTGATACAGGTTGGAAAAAATTAAACGTACTGTCTAAATTAGGTAATTCTTATATGCAAGTCAGAAGAGTTAACGATACCGTATCTTATCAATTTGGAGGACTACAATGGGGTTGGTTCGGAATTGTTAGACGGGGTAACCCAGCATTCATCGCACATCCAGGGAACCGTGAAAAGAAATGTTTCCTTATAGCAAACGGTGGTATACCTTTAGGTTATAGAACGTCTGGTTCGCTAATTGGTCAGATTTTCAACGATGACGGTGTCCCATACGGAACGTGGTATGTAGGCGGTTATGGTGATGCAAATCATTTACGTTTTCAATTCAATGACCCAGTACCAACCGATAGAGATATCGGAGACATCAGGGTCTCTAATATAAGCTATATTACAGACGACCCTTGGCCAACATCATAAGGAGGAATATAAATGACAATCAATATTGAAACAGCTATTGCATGGATGAAAGCTAGAGAGGGCAAAGTCTATTACAGTATGGAATACCGTGACGGTCCTGATAGCTATGACTGTTCAAGTTCAGTCTATTATGCATTAAGAAGCGCTGGCGCTTCATCTGCTGGTTGGGCAGTCAATACTGAGTATGAGCACGACTGGCTTATTAAAAACGGTTATGAGCTTATTGCTGAGAATACTGAGTGCAACGCTCAGCGTGGAGATATCTTCATCTGGGGCAAGCGTGGTGCTAGTGCTGGAGCATTTGGGCATACTGGTATGTTCATTGACTCAGTCAACATCATTCATTGCAATTATGCGTATAATGGTATCTCAGTCAACAGCCATGACGAGCGCTGGTACTACTCAGGTCAACCATATTTTTATATCTACCGCTTGACAAATCCAAACGCAGAACCCGAAGAAGTGAAAAAGGGTTGGCAAGAAGATGAAGACGGGTACTGGTACGCTAGAGCTAACGGATCATATCCTAAGGATGAATTTGAAAAAATTGACGGTACTTGGTACTACTTTGATGAAAATGGCTATATGCTCTCAGATAAATGGAAGAAACGACCTGACGGCACATGGTACTACTTTGACAAATCAGGCGAAATGGCCACTGACTGGAATAAGATTGATGGTAAGTGGTACTATTTCAGCAGAGATGGTGCTATGGTCACTGGTTGGGTCAAGTATTACGATAAGTGGTACTACTTAGATGTAGTAGATGGAGGCATGAAATCTGATTGCTTCATCAAATACAATGATGGCTGGTACTTACTACTTTCAGATGGTAGAATGGCAGACAAGCCTGAATTTACAGTAGAGCCCGATGGGCTTATTACAGCAAAATAAAAAAAATAAAATATAGAAAGACTCAAAAATTTAATTACACTTCAACCGCTAGCAAATCGCTAGCGGTTTTTTTGTTTGATTTGAAAACACTATTGCCCCAAATTCGCCCCTAAAAAAATATTTTTTAATATTTTTTCATAGTTTTTATTTTTATAAAATCCATAAATAACAACAAATCAGAAAGAATGATATATACTATTATGTCTGCAGGGAGCGAAACTAGTCACAAAAACACTGGATAACCAGTGTTTTTTCTTTGACCAAATTTTGAAATATTCATAAGATATCCATGGTGTGGTATAATAGACGTAGATTTTGTTGTTTTTGGGAGAGAGAAATGAAAGAAAGATATTATGAATTTTTGAATATGGCAGTTGTAGATACTGGTCCCATAAAGAACTCCGACTTTTTCAGGTCAGTTGCAATTGAAGTAATATTTTCTTTACTGATATTCATAGGTTCTTTTTTTATAGAAGGTGAGAAACATGATGTGAGTATGCTTGTGTTTTACATTACCATTTTTCATCTATTGGCTTTGTTATTCATGTTCTTGCTATTTCAAATGTTTTCCAAATCAAGATTATTGCAATTGATTCCAGCAAGTTCTATTTTAATTTCTCATGTTGAGTTTCTTTTCTGGAGTTCTTTATTTTTGGGGAAGAACTACTGGTCTGTCTTCATGGTGTTGATTGTCTTAAGCATTATGTTTCAACTACTAACCTTTGTTTACCAGTTGTTTATTGTCCCTATAGCTAAGAAATTACCAGCTGGTGAGTATAGAAAGAATATTTTATTTCTTCCTTCGGTTGTTTACCTATTGATTTCAGCAATTGTAATAGTTATAGCATATTTATTTACGTCGCCGGCGTATGTTGTCCCTAGCCTTGTTGTAGCGAGCATAGTCTGCCTTCCCTTCTATTGGCTTGAATATGCACGAGTATTTACCGGTTGGAAAAAGAAAAGCACCAATAACTTTATTTTTAGAGGACAAATAAAATGAAACCAACAAAACTACAATGGGAAGATGTTATCCAGTTTGAAGAGGTAAAAGGTTACGGTCAGCATATCTGGAGAGATAAGGATAAATATTATTTAGTTTCAGAAGAGGGAACTGTGGCTTCTTGGTTAGTAGTCTATGAATTACCAAATGAGTTATTTGCATTACTAGAGAGTGGGGAAAGAACGGAGTTAGAAGTATTAAATAAGCTTCAGACTGATCGTTGGCCACCGACGGAAGAAGAAAAGAAAGCTAATGAGAAACGATTCATAGAAGAGAGTCCTACATCATTAATTGATTTACCTGAAACTAGAGAGTTATTTACTCAGGAAGAGCTTGAAAGATTAATTCCAATTGCTGAGCAAATGTGGATTGACTGGAGAGGCAAACTTCCAGATGATTATGTATCACCATTGAAATAGCTTATGGGGAAAATAGAAAGGGTTTATTTTTAAATGAATCAGATAAAGGGAAATGGGTTCATTATAAGTGAAGAAAATGGCAATTATACAATGTCCTGGATGACAGGAGGTCTTCAAGATAGAGAAGTTACTTATCCAGTTAGTAAAGAATTAGTGGACAAGGCTTTAAGGTCAGAACAGGATGCTTATGAGGTTGAGTTATTCTTACAAACTGGGGAATGGGTGACTAAAGAAAGTAAAGAAGTAGCCAGACAAAATTATTTTAGATCCTCACCAGTTCGGATTTTGGTAAATCCATCATCTATTAAACGATTGTTTTCCAATCAAGAATTCGAAGAACTTTTACAAAAAGCAATTTCCTCAGAGCTCAAACCAACTGAACTTGATGCAATTGGTATAGTTGATAATCATTTAGAGCTTCTTCTGGTAGATACAATTTGCTGGGAGGAAGAGATAGAAGCAGTCCATCTGGAAATTCTGCAAGAAAAAATTAACAATTACATTCATTTCCTCGAAAGCAAGCAGTATGTGGAGCGATATGGTGATAAGTTTGACAAAAAAGTCATCCATATCACATTCCAGTATTCTCCATCAGACAACGGTCTAGCCTTTCTCGCAGCGGTTCAGATGGTGTTACAACCCACAAATATGAGTTTGAAGGTGGAATTGCCAGAGTAAAAA
>FLSH01019530.1_pt1 | contig 22307 bp, 17 predicted proteins | sample 1550441 | NCBI WGS metagenome assembly FLSH01 (sample SAMEA4031756, study PRJEB14383) | metagenome | biome: human; feature: oral; material: saliva | place: Philippines | collected 2014 | reverse complement strand
CGTTTGCCCGAACACATAGACTATGAACAGCTCTATGCACAGGCTGTTGCAGAACTGGATAACGGTAGGCGATATTGGTTTGATGAGGCTGACACCCAGGATATTATGGAGAATAACGTGCAATATCAGCAACGTACCCCTGCCGAAGCTCTCTTTTTGGATTGTTTCTCTATCCCTAAGGACTTGACCAAGGGTGCCTATATGACTGCAGCTTCCATTTTCAGCCTACTTCGTAAGCGGTATGGCAGTCAGCTGAACCTGACAAGCCTTTCCCATTTCGGTCGTGTCCTTGCAAATATCCCGAATCTCCATAGCAAGCATTCTTCGCATGGAACAGAGTATTTGGTTGCGGTACGTAGTAACGTGTCTCAATCTAGTCAGCCCAACTTGACTCGTTAGTTGCTATCCGAAGTGATTTTCAAAGTTGCTGTCACTCCTGTCACTCGCATATACGCCATAAGTCATTTATAATCTGTTGTTTATGCAAAGTGTTAAAAGTGACAGCAACTTAAAAACAAAACTATGTTAGGACTATTGATGTCTAAAACATAGATCGTATTCTTTATAAAAAAGCCTCGCCATTATTCTTTATATAGATTTTTTTGCTATCTTTGTAAGATGCTATCTCATTGGAGTAGCAACTAAAAACCTGCTTATGGAAGAACATAATAGTGTAATAGACGATGCTTTAAGATGTAATATCAGCACTTAGAATAGCACTCTAGAAGAATTGCTACTGCTTAACGTTATAAAAGCAAAGCTCAACGTAACGCAAAAAGAATTTGCTATGCATATAGGAAAATCAGAATGGATGGTAGAAACAATGACTATCAAACTATCTAGACAAGGTATCGTTAGGTGCAAGAATGGTTTTTGTAATGGCTATCATTTCATAAATAGTAAAATAAACAACTAAAATCCCATTTATGGAAGAGTTAAAGAATTTATATAATACTGGTTGGGATGATTGGAAGCCATTTCCTGATCCAAGAAAAGGGCAATACTTAACAGCTCCATTTGGAAGCGGTGTATATCAGCTTAGGAACACCAAATGTGATAAATATGTTTTATTTGGTACAGGTAAACATTTGGCACATAGAATGACATCGCTACTGCCTAAGCCCTTTGGAGCAGGTACACGTAATAATGAAGACAAACGAAAATATATTCTAAACAACTTACAATATATAGAGTATCGTACAATATCATTTATAGAAAATGATGATGCTAAACGATTTGAAAGCTATGTCAAATCTATTGAACAATATATTTTTGGAAGTTAAAGTAATAAGATATTGAACTCGTGAGTACCACTCACGGCTTCAAGTTTGAAGCTCCTGATGGGAAGTTACGCGTGTCTGATGTTCTTAATAGTGAGAATGTTGTATTGTTGGCAAAGAACTACCCCAACAATCGTGCTAATGACTTTCTTGATTGGTTTACCTACAGCGACAACACCATTGATGGACAGAGCAAGAAAAAGGCTACCAACTTTTTGAGAGTGGACTCTTGAAAACGGTAGAGCCTGGGAGTATAAATATATTATACAATATGAAATTAAAGGAATGGGACTAAGAATAAAACCTGTATCGCAATTAGACCGATATAAATATGGTGTATAAAAAGATAAAAACAATAAAGGTTTTTATTGTAACACCCCTATCAGTTTTCCTAGTTAGAAGCAAAAATACCATATAACATTAAAAAGAATGTAATTATGAATTATATCGTACCTAAAATAACTAAATATTCAAATATCGATGAGCTGCTAAAGAACAAAAGTAAAACTCCGTCTTTATTTGACATAGAAAACTTTTTGTCAATTGATGATTTGTTGAGCGAGAACTTTGTCTGTATCGTAGGCGAACCAGGTGTAGGTAAAAGTAGGCTTATTTCTGAAATAAAGAAACACCACACAAAAAAATTGTTATTTACCTGTAATGCGTCTGATTTTAAGTCTCAAGAAATTCCATCAGGTATTGAATACTGTATAGTAGATGCCTTGGATGAAGTTGACGGAAGTGCTTTCTCTAATACCCTGCAACTTATAAAGCTATACAAAGAAAAGCATCAGGACGTAAAAGTTATGTTCTCCTGTAGAAAACACTATGTTGTATCTTATGCAAGTATTTTCTCTTCTTGTACTAAATTAGTCTTTGTAGAAGTAAATAGATTAGAAGACAGAGAAATAACAAAAATTATTGATACATGCTCTGATATTACGAAAGAAAATATAAATAAGAGCCCTAAGTTAAGGAAACTTCTATCAATACCGAGGTATTTGACATTTCTATTGAAAAGTGAGAATCAAAGAGGAGCTATTTCAAATATAGGAGATCTTTTTGAGTTTATTATTGATAATTCAATAGAAGAAGCTCTAATGGTAGATAATGCTATTAAGAAAGAAAATCTTAAGGTTATTATTAAAAGAGTTTTAGAAAAAATTGCTTTCATTATGGAAATAAGTCGTAAAGACAAAATTTCAAAAGACGACTTGTACACGATTATAGATGAATTAAAGGGAAATATGGCACATATGCTTGTAGCCAAATTTGACCTTTTTTTCTTTGAAAGTCGTATATTGAAAGAAACGAATGGAATATTACAATTTGAAAATTCAGAGATACAAGAATATCTTGCAGCTAAGGAGCTTGGTAGACAAGAAAATATAGAAAGTGTGCTCTACGATGTTGCAGTGCAAAAAGAGTTAAAACATATTTATCCTAATTGGTATGATGTTATTCCTCATCTTTCATATTCGAAGGACAGAAGTGATTCATTCGTTAATGTTTTCAAGCTCATTACAGCCTATGAGTCACATCTTGAGAACGAAACTTTCGAATCGCTTCTAAGATATGTTAATCCATCTACTCTTGGAGATCAACAACGAGCGGACTTATTTTCAATTTTATTTGAACATTATCAGCGTGTACCAGCATACATTAAATGGAGAGGCCCTATCGAGAATTTAATTCAAGAATGCTATACTTCTAGTTGTAATAAAAAATTAAGGGCTTTTTCTGACCAGCTTAACGAGATACAATTAACCAATATTTATGCTATACTTGGAGGACTTGTTGAAAATAACAAACTCGATGAAAGCGTAATAAAATATTGGAAAGATGCTGCAACAGTACTTATGGGAACTAAGGATAGTAAAATGCAACAGACTGCTTTAAATTTTTACTATGCACTTAAGGATGATGAGGAACTTAGAGAGTTAGCAAGTACTTTTAATAGCTTTACTGAGGATGTAAAGCAAAAGTATATAGAAGTAACTGGATATCGAAAAATTACAGACAAGTTAGTAATTGACTGTTGGTTGACTTATTGCGACAAAAGTAATCCTGAAGCGGTAAATGCAGTTCTGTATATTGATAATCCTGAATCAATAATATATGCATATAATAAGATTCTTACTGAAGGTATTCGTGAATTCTTTAACCCCAATGGTTCTTTACTTGTTTTTTACGAGCTTTCTTTACAAAAGCAGTTTAATATCGTTTGGGAACACAATCAAGATAGTAAAATCCTTATGACAAAAGTCATTGCATGTTTTGTAAAAAATAGGACTTATTCTTCTCCAAAAGATATCAATACTGTAGTTAAACAGATTTTACTGGAAGAAAAAACAGGAAAGATATTTTTTTATTGCTTTGAGAAAGATATATGGGAACTAAACGAATTATTCAGGACGTTTGACGCAGATGTGACCGATGCGGATTTAATATCTAAATTAGATACGTTATTGAAAGACATAAAAGCTGAAGAATCGGAAGTGGACTATATTCTAACTGTTCTTGTAAATAAAATACGAAAGGACAAATCTAAAAAAAATACGATATCTAAGTATATAAAACGTTATGAAAAAACCTTTGAACTATGGGATCAGGATTCTAGAGAAATGGTGCAAGAGAGAGAACCAGATCCATCGCTAATACAAGCATATGAAAGTCTTTCAAGCCCAGAATTATCAAAATATAATAAATTTGAAACAGCTTATAAACTTTCTAAAAAGATTGATTTTTTAAGTAAGCAAGAGCATAAACCTATAGTGGATGTCATTACTGATTTCTTTAAGGAAATTGATTTGGATAAACTGATAGTGAAAAAAAATGGGGAAAATTCCTATCGTTTATCATCAACATTGGTAAAAATACCATCCTATGTAAAAGTACTGCATCATTTAGGTTACAGAGTTCTTTTGGAAAAGTATAAGGATATATTAATAAAGACCCTACCAATAGTATGTCGTACGACAAACTTTGATCCTCGTGAAATAAAAGACATATATAAGTCTGTTATAGGAAATATAAACAAAGACGATAAGTCCGCAATTGTAAAGTGGTGGAAAGCTCGGGAAGATGATTTTATGAACATTAGTCCTGATGATATTTTTGCTTGCATTACCGACTATGGCATTGACGCATTATCTTATAAGTTGGAGGAATATATCGAAAAATATATAGAGAATGATAGTCTTGAAAATAGAATAGCAGCTTCTCGTGCCTTAGAAGTTATCTCTGAAGATTATTGTAAGTGGGATATAAATAAGTATAAAGACCTATTAAAAAGACTTGAAGATGAAAGTATTGAGAGCATTAAAATGCAGTGCAATGCTATCATTATAGAAAAGTTTCAAGACTCAGAAGCGATAAACTGGAGGATAGAATATCTTAAAGCTAATGTTACCAAATCCTTTCACAACGAGACGGGACATTTTCGCTGTATATCTAGGGAAGAATCTGAAATGATTAGTACCAACCCATATATGTTTAGATGTTTTATGAATATAAAAGATAATGATGGGCTCATTGATCAAATGTTTGAATTATTTAATTTTGGCTTATCTATATCTGTAAAACCAGATACTCAGGAATACTCAAGTTATCTTCTTAGACAGATATATTTGTTCTTTGTGAATACAAATAAAGTCACTTATATTTCAGAATTGCGAAAGAGAGTGGAGGCATTTAACACAACAAACATGAGTTATCTTGCTTACAACATTATGAATAATGCCGAAAATATTTTCTTAAAAAATGAAAGAATAACTATTAGCAAGGCTATTAAGCTGTATAATAGATGTATTGACGAGTTTTATTTGCAGATTCGAAATAATGGTGATTTAAGACGATATTTCTCAAAGATTCAGTACGAAGTTCAGAAAGAGATTCAAGATCAAGGTATATATGCTTTAGTGCGTCAACAAAGTTTAAACGAAGATTTCATTCAGAGAGAATTAAAGAATACCATTATAAATAAGTGTTGCCAGATAGGATTGCAAACCATTCAAGTTGATAGAGAAGTAGCTCTTCAAGATAATAAGCGCACAGACTTTCTTATTAGATATGGATTATGCGACCCTATCATGATTGAACTTAAACTACTTCATAATCCAGAGATAAAAAACATGAAAAAACGTCAGGAGTATAAAAAGAAATTTGTTCAATACACTAACGCGACTAATGCTTGTTTATCTTTGTTTTGGGTATTTGATGTTCATAAGGGAGGAAGCGTTCAAGATTTCGAAAAATTGAAAGCAGAATACAATGATCTCGACAACACATTGGTACTATTAACAGATTGTAGATGTAGTAGCAGTATTGAAACAGGAACATCACACGGTAATAATAACATTGGTAGGAAGAAAGCTAAAGGTAACAAAACAAGGCCTAAAAAATAAATAGAAGCTTAAATTAAGAGTCGGAAATACGATTACAACTATATTGTATACATGAAATTAAGGCGCTATAGTGATAACATCCAAGATGTTTGCTAATCAATGCTACTCAAATTGAGGAAACATTTTTGCGTCATGCAAATGTAGGATTCTGATAACCAGTGTTGAATATATTCAAGGAAGAAAAACATAACTACACATAAACAAACTCACAGCAACTGGATTGGTTGCTGTGGGTTTATATTTGGAAGCTGGTAAACTAAGATATCCTCTATCCCAATGTCAACTCTACAATATAATCAATATCTGTTGGGACGGTGGTGAGGTTGAGGGTGATACCATTACCGGTCTTTGTGAAGTTCACACGTTTGTTGGTACCAAAGACGGTGGCGGACTTCACCTTATGATTGCCAGTAGGAATGAAGAGACTGGAGTCTGTACAGTTTAGGATGTGGATGTAGAGTTTGTTACCACGCTGTGTACTTACGCCCCAGTCGTGTGGAGCAACGATGCCACCACGTGTACCATAGATGGTTTCACCATATTTGTTTAGCCATTTACCTATAGCCTGTAGACGATCGAGCGCAAGAGAAGGCAACGCACCACCAGGTTCTGGACCGATGTTCAACAGGAGATTGGCATTCTTTCCTGCAGCACGAACGAGCATCTGGATCAGTTCCTTTGGTGATTTATAATTATCATCAGTGAGGTTATATCCCCAATGGTCGTTGATAGTCTGGCATGATTCAAGTGGTAATCGACTGATGTTTTGCCCCGACAATCCAGCTTTGTTCTCACCCGGTAAGTCACGTTCAAAGATCTGAATGTCCTCACCAGGAAAAGGAGTCTGGTGATGATTGTTACCAATAAGACATTGTGGCTGCAAGCGATGAATCATTGCATACTGTTCAGGAAGCTGCCAATCGAATGGTTTAGCATCACTATCATGGTCCCACCAACCATCAAACCACACCGCACCGATAGGTCCGTAATGTGTCAGAAGCTCCGTCAACTGCGTATTCATAAACTTATAATAGCTTGACCAGTTAGCTTTCCCCTTGTCACGTCCCGTCCCAAGTCCTGTTCTTCCTTGTGGATAATCTTCTCTTCCCCAGTCTAAGTGAGAATAATAGAGGTGAAGTTTGATACCATTTCTCTGACAAGCATCAGCCATTTCCTTGATGATATCCCGTTTGAAAGGAGTGCCATCAACGGAATTATACGTACTGGTAGTCGTCTTAAAGAGTGAGAATCCATCATGATGACGTGTTGTAATGGTGATATACCTTGCTCCTGCAGCCTTGATTGCCTTCACCCATGCATCTGCATCGAACTCTGATGGATAGAAAGTCTTTGCCAACTTAGGATATTCTTTATAGTTAATATCCCTGTTTGTCATCACCCATTCACCAGCTCCCACCATTGAATAAAGTCCCCAATGCAGGAAGATACCAAACTTCTCATCCTGAAATTGCTCACGAGCTTTCAGGTTTTCAGCAGTAGGATGGTAAGTTTCTTGCGCCATACCGACATAACTCATCAGCAAGGTAGCTATTACAAGTAAAGTCTTCTTCATTCTATAAAATATTGTTTAGGTTTATTTCTTTTGTTTCAATCATCCCAAGTAGGAGCAGTACTGTCATCATCTGAAACCCCAGAGAAGACACTTCCTTTTGATAATTGCGCACTCCCATCTACCTCATTAAACACTTCAGCATCACTTTCCATTGAATGAAGAGTATCTGAATGCCCAGCTAACAAGGCTGGATAGGGATAGGATTCATAGATTGTAGTTAATGGTATAACGTAAGTTTCCATGTTTTTATGATATTTATTGTCAGATGATTACTTCCTAAGATACTTCTTCCCACGGATGATTACGATGCCTTTATAGTCTTTTCCGACCCGTTGTCCAGCAAGATTATAGGTTGGTTCATCCTCCATTTGTGATTCCTGAAATGCCGTAAGGTGAACTCCTGTTGTAGTATCAAACACAAGATAACTCTTAGCTTGTGCTGTTGAGGAAGGCGTATAAGCTATGTAAGCCTTGTGTGCACCGTTCTCAAAAGCCCCACCATCCGCCTTTCTCCAGTAGAAACCAACGCCTCTTTTACCGTTAGAGAACCCATAATAAATCGTTCCACCAGTTGTCTGACAATTGTCGTCAGAACCTTTCAAGACATTCTTTTCATCCTTTTCTCCTTGTTTCTCCGTCATCCAAAAGGTGTAACTCCCCTCATCAGCCTCCAAGACGACTGCCATATCCTTTGGAAGAACATCCCCAGACACGTACTTTTTACTCAACTTAAGCATGTTATCTTCAATCTTATACGTCCGTGCAACAACTCCTTGAGGAATCGTAAAGGCTTTATCGCTGTAATAAAGTGTTGCATGTCGTGCTGCAGAGATGGTAAGAATGACACGATCTATCTCATAAGTTACTTCTATTTTCTTTATTCTTGCCTGAGTACCTCTAGATGTTGTAAACACAATAGAGTCTACTCCATTCCCACGACTCTCCCATATAGCACCCCCTTTCCTATCAGGGTTCAAAGGTATAGCACCGTCCTTGTCCTCTTTTAAGGTTGAAAACCATTTGTCACTTACTTTAGTGACAAGCCAAAAACTGACCTTCTTAATCTTTCCATTGATTCCTTTTATAGTCAAGATATTACCATAATACATCCTCAAGGCTGCTTCTTCGCTATTTTTTTTATCGTAGAAAGCAGGTACATTTATAGTATCTTTTCCACCATCAAACAAAAGTATCACACCAGACCGATCTATCTTCTTCACCTCTATACCACGGCCATTCATCCCCGTAAAGTCAATTTTTTCTGTCTTTGTTTGTGCTTGAGAGGTTATTGTAAAGCACAACAAAGAAAGCATAGTAACGAAAAATCTTATCATATCATGAGTATTATAATTTAATTTTCATGGTCTCCTACCCCACTCTTCCTACACATATCCAATGTATAACGAACTGAAACAGGTTGTCACCACAGTATTTGATTTATAGTACAAAGGTAAACTTTTTATCACATACGACCAAGTTATTCCATCGAAAAAACACTCCTTACAACCCCACCAACGTATTATACACCCCACACCCCCTACCATTGAACTGGTAAGAAAGGGCAAAGGCTGCCAATGTCAGGACGACAAAGGCAGCCTTTTGCGTATATATTATAAAACAGGTTATCCTTAAAGAGGGTATTCCTCAAAGGCATAAAGCACCGTAGAGAGGTAACGTTCACCAGTATCAGGGAACAAAGTAACGATTGTTTTACCCTTGTTCTCAGGACGTTTCGCAATCTCTGCTGCAGCAAAAGCAGCTGCACCAGACGAGATTCCTACCAATAAACCATCCTGTTGTGCCAGTTGTCGACCAGCAAGGATAGCCTCATCGTTCTCAACTTGGAACACTTCATCCACAACAGCAGCGTTGTAAGTAGTAGGAATGAAGCCTGCACCGATACCCTGAATCTTATGTGGACCACTCTGACCACCACTTAATACAGGTGAATCACTTGGTTCTACGGCAACAATCTTCACATTTGGATTCTTCTCTTTGAGGTATTTACCAACACCACTGACCGTACCACCAGTACCAACACCAGCCACAAAGATATCCACTTTACCATCAGTGTCACGCCAGATCTCCTCACCTGTAGAGCGATAATGCTTCTCTGGGTTAGCAAGATTCTCAAACTGCTGGAGGATAACACTACCTTTAATAGAGTCACGTAGCTCCTCTGCAGCCTTAATAGCACCCTTCATACCATCCTTACCACTGGTCAGTTTTACCGTAGCACCATATGCTTTCACGAGGTTACGACGCTCAATGCTCATCGTTTCAGGCATCGTCAGGATGAGCTTATAGCCTTTAACAGCTGCTACAAGAGCCAATCCTACACCCGTGTTACCACTCGTTGGTTCGATAATCGTAGCTCCTGGTTTGAGCAAACCCTTCTCTTCAGCATCCTCAATCATTGCCAATGCAATGCGATCCTTCACACTACCACCTGGATTGAAGTATTCAACCTTAGCAATAACAGGCTTATCAAGACCCTTATTTGCCGAGAACTTATCCAGTTCAACCAAAGGAGTATTCCCTATAAGCTCGGTGAGCTTCTTTATAATCTTTGTCATATCAATCAATTTTTTGTTCTTACTTTACTGCCTCAAAAGCCTGATCGAGGTCAGCAATAATATCCTTATAATGTTCCGTACCAATAGAAAGACGGATTGTACTTGGGTAGATTCCCTGGTCAGCAGCCTCCTCTACGCTCAGCTCAGAGTGCGTTGTTGACAGTGGATGGATGACAAGCGACTTCACATCAGCAACGTTAGCTAGCAAAGAGAAGATCTTCAGATGGTCAATGAAGTCGAAAGCCTTCTGCTGATCACCGTCAATCTCAAACGTAAAGATGCTACCTGCACCGTTCGGGAAATAACGTTCATAGAGGTCATGGTTAGGATGAGAAGCCTCTGCAGGGTGATTAATCTTCTTCACCAAAGGCTGGTTCTCTAGATATTCCAGTACCTTCAGTGTGTTAAACACATGACGTTCCACACGCAAACTCAATGTCTCAAGCCCCTGCAAGAGGATGAAAGCATTGAAAGGAGAGATGGCTGCACCCTGGTCACGCAGCAAAAGCGTACGTACACGGGTAACAAAAGGAGCAGGAATATCACCAAAAACAAGACCGTGATAAGAAGCATCAGGCTTGTTGAAACCTGGGAATTTCTCTGGATTCTTCTTCCAATCGAATGTTCCACCATCAACGATGATACCACCCAGAGACGTTCCATGACCACCAATAAACTTCGTTGCAGAGTGTACAACGATGTCAGCACCATGCTCAATCGGGCGGATCAGGTAAGGAGTACCAAAGGTATTGTCAATCAACAGAGGTAATCCGTGACGGTGTGCGATATCTGCAGAGCGTTCAATATCCGATATATTAGAGTTAGGATTACCCAATGTCTCAATATAAACCAGCTTGGTATTGTCCTTGATAGCAGCTTCAAGCTCCTCATAATCATCAGGATCAACGAACGTTGTGGTTATGCCGAACTTGCTAAGTGTGTGTGCAAGGAGGTTATAAGTACCACCATAAATGGTCTTGGAAGCCACAACATGGTCGCCAGCATTGGCTATATTGGTAATGGCATATGTCACTGCAGCTGCTCCAGAAGCAACAGCCAGACCAGCAACACCACCCTCGAGCATTGCAACACGCTCTTCAAGAACAGCCTGTGTAGAGTTGGTCAGTCGACCATATACGTTACCTGCGTCCTTAAGAGCAAAGCGATCAGCTGCATGCTGACAGTCATGAAAGACATAAGAGGTGGTCTGATAGATAGGTACAGCACGTGCATCAGTTGCTGGATCGGCTTGTTCCTGACCTACATGAAGCTGAAGTGTCTCGAAGTGATACTTTTGTTTTGCCATAATTGAGTTTCCTTTTTTTGTTTTCCTACCGTGGACCTTAATGAGAGGGCAGCTGGAAAACGGTTAATACATTTATTGATATTAATTCTTTTTGTTACATGTCACATCGGGCATTCAGCCTTTTGTTACCTGTTAACGGGTGCAAAGGTACGGCTATTTATCTGAATGGGGAATACTTATTATGTGTTATTTCGTATACCATAATCGTGGTATTTACATTAAAATGTCGTATTTTTGTCGTGTTTTGAATATAAAATACTATATTTGCAGTATAATAATACAGATGAAATAACGATTATGCAGAAGTATGCTGACTACATAGAGGAGATTGAGATAGACTCTCTCTGGAGTGGGAAGAAACACATTCGCTGGACGCTTGACCGACAAGTGAATATCCTCAGTGGTATTAATGGCGTGGGAAAAAGTACCATTTTAAATAAGGTGGTACGTGGACTGTCACAAGGTGGTGAGTTTCCGAGCCATCTACTGAAGGGTGTCCGACTGAAAGTTAGCCCTGATGATGCCAAGTGGATACGCTATGACATCATCCGTTCCTTCGATCGTCCGCTGATGAATTCAGACAGTATCAGCAAGATGGATACGAACCTTTCCACGGAACTTGACTGGCAATTGTTCCAGTTACAACGCAAATATCTTGATTACCAAGTGAACATTGGCAATCGGATCATTGCAGCCCTACAGAGTGGTGAGGCTGATTCTGCAGAAAAAGCACAGCTTATCTCTACTCCCAAAAAGCGTTTCCAGGATATTATTGACGACCTTTTCACGGAGACTGGTAAGACTATTATCCGTACAGAGAACGAGATTCGGTTCTCACAGATGGGTGAAGAACTCTTCCCTTATCAGCTATCCAGCGGAGAAAAGCAGATGCTTGTCATCCTGCTTACCGTACTGGTGGAAGACAATGAGAACTATGTGCTCTTCATGGATGAGCCAGAAGTGAGTCTGCACATTGACTGGCAGAAACGTCTCATAGACCTGATTCTTGAGCTGAATCCCAATGTTCAGATCATTCTGACCACCCATAGCCCTGCAGTTATCATGAACGGATGGATGGATAAGGTAACGGAAGTGACTGACATTACTGATAAATAAGAAGCCGATAACATGGGTAAAGCACTGAGGGACAATCTTTCGTCAGCTTATTTTGCCGCAGCTAACCAACTCAACGGTAAACATTCCAGGCGCAAAATCGTGGCATACGTTGAGGCGTATGACGATATTTTCTTCTGGAGAACAGTGCTGAGTAGGTTCGAAAACAAGGAACGATACTTTGAAGTGATGCTCCCTTCACGGCAGAATCTGACCAAAGGAAAGAAGTCGGTACTGATGAATCTCATTGCAGAAAAGGTTGGTGAGAACATGATTGCATGCGTAGATGCTGATTATGACTATCTTCTTCAAGGTACAACACACGTCTCTTCGGAGGTGAACAACAATCCCTATGTGCTCCACACCTATGCTTATGCCATTGAGAACTTACAGTGTTTTGCCCCCAGTCTGCATGATGTCACGGTGGCAGTAACGCTCAATGATCACACCATCTTCAACTTTGAAGACTTCTTATACCGATACAGTGAGATTATTCACCCACTCTTCATCTGGAATATCTGGTTCTATCGACGCAACATCTACAAACAATTCACAATCACAGACTTCAATAGAATCACTGAAATAGGCGGATTCTCCTTGCATCGTGCTGATGAATGCCTGGATATGTTACGCCGTAAAGTATCACGAAAGATAAGACAACTGCAACACGAATACCCACAAGCAAAGGAGAGTTATCTGCAACTGAAAGACGAATTACGTACATTGGGCGTCACACCACGTGCCACCTATTTATATATTCAGGGGCATCATCTCTTTGATAATATCGTTGTGCCGATACTGAAACGTATCTGTGACCGATTGATAAGGGAACGGGAAGACGAGATAAACCGCAATGCTGTGCATGATACACAACGTCGGAATGAGTTGTCAAGCTATAGCCATAGCACCACAGAGATAATCCCTATGCTAAGAAGAAACGTTGGTTACTTGACTGCAGAGCCTTTCCTACTATTGGAAAAGGATGTAGAGGAGCTTTTAAAAACAGGAGCGAAAGGAGCAGAAGAAGGCAGTGATGAGGAATGAAAAGGAGTGAGAAAAGAAGGTAATGTAATTCAGATGCGTGTGTAGAAGATTTTATTACAAAATAATGTCAGGTATGAAATGGGAAATAACAGAAAAGCAACAAAAGGCCACTTTGTAACCAACAGATAACCAACAACTTACAAACAGGCTTGTAAAAGACGCCCTTTTGCATTGTAAAAGGGCGTCTTTTACACATCAAAAGGGCACCTTTTACAATGCAAAAGGGCATCTTTCACTTCTCAAAAGAGCACCTTTCACTTTGTGATTGTGAATAGTTTTTACAAAGAAGGGTATATCTCCCTCATTCTGCACAAGTGTGATGTATGATGAGGTTACATTCAGTTCAGCATTTAAGACTCCCCTTTCAACGATAGTACAAAGCAACAAAAAAGCCCAGGATGGTAATCACTCACCAATCCTGGGCTTCTATTTTATTATCTGTTATACGCTATGATCGTGGCTCAGAGAGAAAGAACAGCATCTCACTCTCATTGGGGAAACTAGCAAAACCATAAGGACGCTTATCGATATAGTAGCCTGCTAAGTAGAGCTGGAAGAACAATCTCTTCTTATCAGAACTATAAACTGCATAAGAATCAGTTATAGGACGGAAGACAAACGCTACCTCATGCTTTGCTCCATCATACTCCAAATCCTTGAAAATGATTGACTGTGGGAGTAGATAGAAGGCTACAGGATCACGCTGGAAGAACCCAATCCGACAAGTATCATTGACAGCTGGGAGCTGACTAAGCGCTGCTTTTAGTTTATCATTACCAACCTTATCAACCAACAAGCTTGTAGGGATGTTCTTCAAAACTAAGGTTGTATCACCCGTTACCTCACATGATATGTTCAAAGAGTCCGTCACTCTCCTTCCATCTGTGCTGTATTTAAAATACTTCATCTTACCATTGTAAGACCCACGTACCGTATTATACGCCGTAACTCTCTCTGCTGGAGTCATCTGTTTGTTCCGTACATCATTCTCTTCATCGCTCAGACAAGAGGTGAAAGACAATACTGAAAACAGGCAAGCAGCCCAAAAAAGTACCTTACTCTTTTTCATTGTAATAATAGTTTATTAATCTCTTATGTTATTATTTGGCACAAATATACAAATTTATCAGGCAACTCTGTTATAAAATCTGTTAATTCTCTTTCCAAAAAGCAGGTGTAAACAGAACCAATACAGTAAATAATTCCAGACGACCAACCAACATAAGGAAAGAACATATCCACTTTGCGAAGGCAGGAAGCTGTGCCCAAGACATCGTAGGGCCAATCTCCATACCCAATGTAGGCCCTACATTACCAAGACTACTCAGTGTTATGGTGATAGCATTCGTGTTATCAATACCGAAAGCTATCATCGTAAAGGCACAGAAAAGCGTAAGAATAAGATAAAGACCCATAAAACCCAATAGCGTAACACGATTGGATTGCGGGATATTCACCCCATCTATCTTCATAGGAAGGACTGCATTAGGATGAAGAATCTGGCGAAACTCGTTACGAACAACCTTCAACATCATCACACCACGGATACTCTTAAGACCTCCACTCGTGGATCCTGAACAGCCACCAAAGAACATACACGCCGCAAGAACTACCCATGTGACATGTGGCCACTTGGCTGCATCATCACTAAAGAGTCCTGTTGTGGTAATGAAAGATATCACTTGGAAGACTGAACTACGGAAAGCATGCTCTATATCATAATGATTTCTGTAAACAAGTTCAAAGGCTATGAACGCCGTAAACAGTAGAACCATAATCGTATAGAAGCGGAACTCACTGTTCACAAGTAGCTTTTTGATATTCAAACCTACTACTGAAGCATATAATAAGGTGAAGTTCACACCTGAAAGGAAACAGAAAAGAGCACAGACATACTCTTCTGCAGGAGAATGAAAGGTCATGATTGACCCGCTTTCGGTTGAGAATCCTCCCGTAGCAGTACTGGTCATGGAATAGTTAAAAGCATCAAACCAACCCATCCCGCAGAGCTTATAACTAAGAATACAAGCCACTGTAAGTATGAGATAGACCATCCATATCCACTTGGCACTGGTGCTAAGACGCGGATGTAGCTTACTTTTGATTGGTCCGGTAGCCTCTGCAGCAAACACTTTCACTGATCCTCCCACCATAGAAGGCAAGATGGCAATGGTGAAAAAGACAATTCCCAGTCCCCCAATCCACTGTGTCAATGACCGCCAGAAGAGCAATCCCTTCGGTAAATGTTCAGGGAAATCAATGATTGTCGCCCCTGTTGTGGTAAAACCAGACATTGCTTCGAAGAAAGCATCAGTGAAACTATCAATATAACCACTGATCATGAAGGGCAAAGTTCCGAATATTGAGAAGAGAATCCAGGACACTGTAACAACGAAATAGGCATCACGACGACCCAAAAGGTTATCAGCATGAAGCCCCAAAAGACGGAAAATAGTACCTGCTCCAGCAGTTATCAAGATACTCCAGATAAAAGGTAAGATGTCAGCACTGGTGTAAATCAATGACACAAGGAGGCAGACAAAGAGCAGAGAGCTCTCTATCCACAACAGTGAACCAAGAATTTTAGAGATGAGTTTTAGGTTTAACATGATCACATAAATAGTTTCTCTACCTTCTTCATATCGACATTATAACAGAAAGCAACGACAGAGTCGCCTGCTTCAATCTGTGTATTACCAGAGACAAGCATGCCTTCGCCATTCCTAACAAGTCCACCGATGGTCACTCCCTTGGGCAGATTGAGCTCCCGAACAGTCTTCTTTGTTATCTTAGAGTCAGGACTTGGCACAAATTCAGCTACATCAGCGTTGACAGACATAAGGAATTTAACGTTCTCAACATTAGCATCCAGCATCATTTGATAGATATGACTGGCTGCAACAGCTTTCTTATTGATGATCGTTCCGATGTCAAGACTCTCTGCAGTGCTTACATAATCAAGGTTTTCCACGGCTGCTACAGTCTTACGAACGCCCATTCTCTTAGCCGTAAGACAAGCAAGAATGTTGGTTTCTGCATTCGATGTCAATGACACAAACGCCTGCGTATTACGGATTCCCTCCTCTTGTAAGAGTCCAATGTCACGTCCGTCACCGTTAATGACAAGTGTATCCTCATCGAAAATGTCATTCAACACTTCACAACGGGCTGGGTTCTGCTCAATAATCTTGGCATTCATATACTCCGGCATCATCTTTACGGCACGTGTTGCGGTCTTTCCTCCACCCATAATCATCACGTTCTGTACATCAACATAATGCTCTTTGCCAACTACTTTGCGAACATAAGGGATGTATTGCTTCGTTGTCATGAAGAAAGCTAGGTCATAAAGTTGCAGCGTATCATTACCTCCAGGGATGATAGTCTCGTCGTTTCGTTTGATAGCCACTACATGATAAGGGTCATCAGGGCCACTAATCTCCTTCAAAGGACGGTTGAGTACTTCGCATGTTTCACGTAATTTGATTCCCAACATGACCAAAGCACCATCATGAACATCCCAACGTTGACGTACCCATGACATCTTTAATCCGTTGATAATATCCTTTGCAGCCAGCATTTCAGGATAGATAATACTACTAACACCCATCTTTTTGAAGAGTTCCTGATTGTTTGGATCAACATATTCAGGGTTGTCTACACGGGCAACAGTCTTCTTTGCACCCAACTGATGCGCCATAGCACAGGCTGAAAGGTTTGCAGACTCATTCGGAGTAACGGCTATAAAGAGGTCAGCATCCTCTATTCCTGCTGTTTTTAAGCCTTTAATACTCGTTGGAGAACTCTCCATTGTCAGCAAGTCATAGTCATTGCTTATCTTAGTCAGGTTCTCTGGATTCTCATCCATCAGTACAATATCCTGCTTATCACGTGAGAGAAGCTTGGCAAGGTACGTTCCTATGGCATACGCTCCAGATATAATAATCTTCATTCTATATTCCTTTCTTTATTAGACAGTTATGATGCAAGGGGTATTAACTATCCCTTCTCGGATGTTAACACCTTCTTTATGCTTTCCACATCAATCCCACAAATCTGCTTTAGTTCCTGTACTGTTCCGTGTTCTACGAAGTTATCGGGTAATCCCATACGTGTAATAGGAATTGAATAACCATGATCATTCATCCATTCTGTTACAGCTGAGCCTAAACCTCCATTGCGAACACCATCTTCAATAGTAACAATACGTGAGAAACGGGTGGCAACCTCTTCCAGAATCTTCTCATCCAAAGGCTTCAAAAAACGCATATCATAATGAGCAACTGACGGACAATGATCCTTTGTTGATGGCGACTCAGCACTCTCTATCTGCAGAATAGCCTGTTCAACATCGTTCCCTATCGGGCCAATACTTAACACTGCTACATCCCAACCATCATGAATGCGTCTGCCAGTTCCCACTTCTACCTCAGTCAAAGGGCATTCCCAATCAGTCAGAACGCCACGTCCACGAGGATAACGGATAACAAACGTCCCCTTATCAGGCAACTGTGCAGTGTACATTAGGCGCCGCAACTCACGTTCATCCATAGGTGAAGCGATGGTAAGATTTGGTATTGGACGTAAGAAAGCCATATCAAATGCTCCATGATGTGTGGCCCCGTCTTCTCCAACAAGGCCCGCACGGTCCAGACAAAGTACTACAGGGAGGTTCAATATGGCTGTATCATGGATGATACTGTCGTATGCTCGTTGTGAAAAGGCACTATAAATATTGCAGAAAGGCTGCAATCCATCCTTTGCCATACCAGCAGAAAAAGTCACAGCATGCCCTTCAGCAATACCAACATCAAATGTTCTACCAGGCATTTCCTTCATCATTATGTTCATAGAGCAGCCCGTTGGCATGGCAGGAGTGACTCCAACGATACGCGGATTCTTCTTTGCAAGCTCCAATAAGGTCTTCCCAAAGACATCTTGATACTTCGGTGGCTCACAGCTACAGTCCTGTACTATACGCTGACCGGTAGCTGGGTCGAACTTACCTGGCGCATGCCAGATCGTTGCACTCTTCTCTGCTGGCTCGTAACCTTTGCCCTTTTTGGTATGGAGATGAAGCAGTTTAGGTCCCTTCATGCTCTTCAACTGACGAAGAATACGTATTAATTCAACAACATTATTACCATCAAAAGGACCAAAATAACGAATATTCATCCCTTCAAACAGGTTCTGCTGATGTGCAAGTGCCGCCTTCAGAGCATTATTTAAGCGTAGAAGTCCTTTCCGACGCTCATCATTTAGCAGTCCTTTAGCATGCAACCACTGTGAAATCTTAAACCTAAAACGATTGTAAGTCTCATTTGTATCAAGGTTCAAGAGGTACTGTTCCATACCTCCCACAGCCCTATCAATGGACATATCATTGTCATTCAGGATTATCAAGAGGTCATTGGGTTGGCTCGACACATTGTTCAATCCCTCAAAAGCCAGTCCTCCACTCATCGCACCATCGCCAATAATAGCAACAACATGTCGTTCCTGCTTCATCAGTTTAGCAGCGACTGCCATTCCTAATGCTGCAGAAATAGAGTTAGAAGCATGTCCACAGGTGAATGTATCATACTCACTTTCCTTTGGAGAAGGGAAAGGCATCAGTCCATTTAGCTTACGATTGGTGCAGAAAGAGTCCCTTCTGCCCGTCAATATCTTATGTCCGTAAGCCTGATGTCCTACATCCCACACCACACGATCCTCTGGAGTATTGAAGACATAATGGCAGGCTACCGTGATTTCTGTAGCCCCAAGACTTGAAGCAAGGTGTCCTGGATTAACGGCAACTTCCTCAATTATATCCTTTCTCAGCTGCTTACAGAGCTCAGGAAGCTCCTCTAAGCTCAGTTTTCGTAAGTCTGCAGGGGACTGTATCTTGTTTAAAAGGTCGTATTCTTTCTCGTTTGACATTATATAATAATGTGAATCATTTTGCAAAGATACGCTAAATAGCTTAAAAAGCAAAAAAAAAGAAGCGTTAATACATGGTACAACGGATAACTGATAACAACCAGAAATAATCGCAAATGGCATTCCCTTCATTACTATAAAATATCTTTATCATGAAGGTTATCCATATCTGACACATTTCATGTCAAATTCTTACGATTTCTTCTGCCTGAGATGTCGATAAAGATAGAATATAAACATCAGTCCACGGAAGCTGAGTTCAACAGCCATTGCAAACCAAACACCACGAAGACCGTAATGAGATGCAAGTGCATAAGCCAATGTCAGCCGGACAAGCCACATGCTTCCAAGGTTGATAAACGAAGGTTTCAACGTATCACCAGCACCAACACAGACGCTATAAGCCACGATAGCTGCTGCAAAGAAGGGTTCTGCAAAGGCTTCAATACGCAATATTGATGTTCCAAGGGCTTGTATTTCTGGGACAGGGGTCAACAATCCAATCATTTCCGGTGCGAAAATATACATGATAATGCCCATGAAAGCCATAACAGCCATACCCATCAAGACTGTCATCCATGCGAAACTACGATGCAGATCACGCCTATCAGCCCCCACACTCTGCCCAACCAGCGTCGTAGCAGCCTCACTGATGCCGTAACCAGGCATATAACAAAGGCTCTCGGCAGTGATTCCGAATGAGTGTGCAGCAATTGCTACGTTGCCCAAAGGTGCTACAATCATTGTTGAAACAAGCTGTGCACCATTCATAAGAAGATACTGTAAAGCCATTGGTGCTCCTATCTTTACAGCATTCCACACATATTGCCATCGCCAAACAAAGCGCTCTACATCCAGTTTCCAAGCTAAAATGGAACTACGAAAGATTGCGAAATAAGCCAAAGGGAGTGCAACAGAGACAAAAGCAAGCAATGTTCCAAGAGCAGCACCTGCTACTCCCCAACCGCATCCGGGGACAATCAACTGCCATTCAGCAATGGTTAACTTACGCGTTGGGAAGATAAAGAAGAAGTTAAAGATGACATCCAGCACACACATGAGGATTGCCATAAGACTGGGACGTCGCATATCACCCGATACTTTCAGCATAGAAGCAGACAGAACTTCTATGAGGTGGAATGGAATAGCAAATGAGAATATCAGGAAATACATACTTGCATCATGCTGAATATCCACACCTCCACCCAACCATACAGGTAAACGAAAGGCTATCAGTACTGTGATGAGCAAGAGAATCATTGAGAAAGACAGTCCGAAAGCATATCCATGCCGCATTACGGCACGTGCCTTTTCAAAGTCGTTCGCCCCTATAAAGTGAGCAGCTTGTACAGAGAATCCCATTGAAGCAGCACTCACTAAAGAGCCGAAAAGCCACGTAGCGGGTTCAACAAGACCGATGGCGGCAGCTGGTTCAGCACCTAATGAGCCCACCATCCCTGCATCTATATAGAACATCAGTACCGTTGTGACCTGCGCAAGGATAGAAGGAATACTGAGTTGGATGATGAGATTGAGCTTCTCACTCCTACTCATCACTCCACCTTCACGAATCTTTGCAAGCAAAGCATCGGTTACTGATTTACTGAAAGAGAGTCTCACTGTGACAAAAAGGGGACTAATAGATTGGGATAATGAACGATTAAAAGTAATGAACGAGAACAAAAGAAGGACACCATTCCCGTCTGTCCGATATCATTTTAGTATGACGGACACACGGGGACGTGTGCCCCTACGCATAAATACCAAAGTCTTTCAAAGCCCTGTAATAATAAAGAGCTCCACAAAACTTGACTAAATCCTCAGCTTCTGTCCAACATGTGCGATGCCAACCAGACGCAAATCAAAGATAAGAGTTGAATAAGCTGGAACAGAACCAGTCTTACTACTGCCATAACCCAACTGATAAGGGATATAGATAGTCCAATGATCACCCTTGTGCATCTGCTGTAAAGCTGTCGCAAAACCATCAACAACACTCCCGACCTGTAGGTGTGCAGGACGTGAAGTGGAAGCATCAAAGACATCCTTCGACCATGACTTATCAAAGATAAGACCAGCAGTATAGGTGGTAGATGGGATTAACTGCCCCTTATAATGTACTGCTACGGAATCAGAATAGATTGGAGTTACAGTCCCAGTACCCGTCTCTTCCACGTGCACGATGATGTAATCCTCAGGACGATAGCTGAGTGTAGCACCCGAATTGGCTTGCTGCCCCTGTAAAGTGTAGTTCAGAATCAGCTTCCATGAGGTATCTCCAGCTTTTATCTTCTGCTCTGTAGCTGTATAAAGCTTCTGCCAATAGGTATCATTTGTAGACTTCCAATTAGCAAATTCCTCCACTTCGTCTTTGTTTTCCGTACAGGAAGCAAAGATTCCAGCCGAGAACAGCATAGCACACAGACAGAGAACGCCAGTCAAACGGTGGATAAGCGTCTTTAAATTCTTTGTCATAGTCTTTCTTTTTTTATAAAGAAGGATGACCGAAAGGTAGTCTGATAATATGCCAGACTACCCACGTTTCACCCATTCATCCTAATCAATATCAATCTTCTTCAGTAGAGAAGTAATTGAAACACGGTCCTCAATGATCTCACGAAGCTTCTCAACTGGAACACGTTCCTGCTTCATTGAGTCACGATAACGCAGCGTTACGGTATTGTCTTTCAGTGTGTCACCATCAACAGTAACGCAGAAAGGAGTACCAATAGCATCCTGACGACGATAGCGCTTACCGATTGAGTCCTTAGCTTCCATGTGTGTATTGAAATGGAACTTCAGGCCGTTTACAATCTCCTGTGCCTTCTCTGGCAGACCATCCTTATTGACCAAAGGTAATACAGCACACTTAACAGGAGCCAATGGCTCTGGCAATTTGAGTACAACTCGGCTTGAACCGTTCTCCAAATCCTCCTCTGTATAGCTGTGACACATAACAGAAAGGAACATACGGTCAACACCAATAGATGTCTCAACATCGTATGGAGTATAGTTTTCATTGCGCTCTGGGTCAAAGTACTTAATCTGTCGACCAGAGAATTTCTCATGTTGTGAGAGGTCAAAGTC
>FLSH01018935.1_pt1 | contig 22316 bp, 15 predicted proteins | sample 1550441 | NCBI WGS metagenome assembly FLSH01 (sample SAMEA4031756, study PRJEB14383) | metagenome | biome: human; feature: oral; material: saliva | place: Philippines | collected 2014 | reverse complement strand
GCGCAGCCAAACCCGCCACCAACGAACGCAAAAACTCACTCTTACCCGAACCGGTAGTACCACCCACCAGACCGTGAGGACCGTCCTTCACCAAGTCCAGCGTGAACGCGCCAGAATCGCCCACACCAATCTCGGTGCTGAAACCATTAGCTTGCGACCAAAACGCCTCAATATCCTCAGCACCCGGAGGGGTCGGCAAACCAACCAGCTCAGGCAGCTTTACCAGCTGAGGCAAACCGCCACCCAACAGCAAACGCTCAGGGTCCTCATGATGCGCCAAAGTACGCGCCACATGAAGAGCATCCTCAGCGTTCACGCCGGCGAGCACACCGTCAGTGACCGTGTAACGGCGGCGAGGCTCCGAATAGGTCATAGAAGCTTCCTCACCGATCTCCACGACAGAAGTACAAGACGCCGGAAGACGGTCAACGGAAGAAGCCAACACAATACCGGCAACACGGCGAGCGCCCGCAGCAGCAGTCTTATTCGCCATCAGACGCACTTCATCGCCGTACGCCAAAAGGTCGCGTGCCGGCGACTCACGGCCCTCAGTGAGGGTATCCGAATCAACGACCACGCACAGGCCGCGGGTCGGGAGGGACTCAATGTCATTGTAAAGAGAGCGCAGCATCTGGTCCGACTGCTCCTTACCAGAAGCAAACCAACGCATCTGCTGGTTCTGCGCCATGCGGATATGCGGAAGCCACGACGTCCACACCCAGTCCTGCGAACGCGCGGAATCAGCGCAGACCGCAATCGTCATATCTGCAGGACCCGTATGGGTCGCCGACTGCAGTACTAGGCTACGCGCCAGGGCGAGAGACTGCTCACGCGGACCCACGATGCCGATAGCGCCACCCTCACGCAGGTCAGCAATCAGCGGAGCATCCCACAGGGTATTGTGGTCAAGAAGATGCTGAACCTCAGGCTCAGGGTTGCTCGGTTTTGTCAGCTCAGGAGTCCAATGAATATGCCCAGTACCCACGTGGAAAGTCAACAGGTCGGGGCTGGTACTCCGGCGACGCCACAGCGTCATCGCGGGAAGAAGCGCCCGCAGCTGAACGGTATCCGGTGCCGGGGCAAGGTCACGAAGACGCTCAACCTCCTCACGGTTGCTCAGAGCGACACGTTCCTTAAACTTTTCCATTTCCTGCTCAAAACGCACACGCTCCTTCACCTTGTCCTTGGCGTGACGACGTTTCTGCTCCACCCACATGCCGATACTCAGGACGGGGCTGAGCATCGCGAAAAGGGCGTAACGAATCTCCTGCATAATGGCGACCATTGCCGCCGCCATAATAAGCGGGCCTATCGCCATTGCAATATTGAACTTCGGCGGGTCAGAGACGTTCTTGCGGGTGGGTGCCTCTACTTTTTCCGGAGCGCTCAGCGCACCCTGACGTGGCGGACGGTTAAACGGCGCGGTGCCCGATGCGCTCACATTCGGCGCGCTACCGGGGCGAGGTGCTGCCTTCTCTTGAGGAGCAGGCCGCAGGGTCAGAACGCAATCGCCAACGTGGATCGTGGTGCTCTCAGAAACAGTCAGACCTTCCTCGGGAATCTTCTGACCGTCCACAAAACTGCCGTTCGTAGAACCCGGGTCAGTGATACGTACCTTCTGAGTATTCGTCGACTCATCATGAACCACCTGCAAGTGCAGGTGCTCCCACGACGCGCTCGCCGTGGGCAGCACAATGTCGGCGTACGGGGAACGACCCGCCACCAGAGGACGCGAAGAGGGGATAGGGCGCGGCAGGGTAACCGTTGAACCACCACTCAAGCACACGCTCCAGCCCTGCACCAGGGAAGGGTAGGAGAGCGGTGCCCTAGAGATGCGCATACCTTCCATCGGCTTGACCTCCGCCAGGGTGGAGGAGGCCGTCACCGGGCGGTTATCGCAGTACAGCGGCTCGTCGACGGGCAGGGAGGGGCCACCGGTCGCCTGGACGAGATCAGCGATGGTCGTCTCAGGCTGCCAGGAGTCTAGCTCATAGCTCCCGTTATGCTCTTCAAGATCAAGGAAAAAGCGCATAAGGTGTTCTCCAAAATAGATAAATCGTGAGCCCTGCTGGTGAACGGACTAGAAGTAATACCCGAAAGCCGGGGTGTGATGGACCGGCTCTGCACGGATTAGGTTTTGTGCGGATTAGGTTTTGTGCGGAAAAGCTAGTCGCGAGATTCTGAGGTGAACGTGCGAAGCATCCACACGGGCGGATTCACCGCATCCGCTGAGGAAGACCCACCCTGAATCATCGAAGCATCAGCCGTAGGGTATAGAAGCCCCACCTGACCGCCAGCGGCGTAGGAAGACGAAAAATCCAACGGATACGCGACCGTGGAATCTTTAGCGTCCAGCCGGAGAGTTCCTAGAACCCGTCGAACCGCATCGGGAGTGTATTCACGAACCCGGCTCGTTGCATATGCAAAGGCTAAGAGAGCGTTATGGGAGGGAGCATCCGCCCACGCTGCCGAGTTCGAGAACGCCTGTTCGCCCGACAAATCCTTGAGCGAAGAATCGTTCTTCATCCGTTCCACCGTCGACACAAACGCCGAAGAAGCACGACCGTCATCATCAGCACTCAACGCCGCAGCACGTGCCTGCATACGCCCCACAACGCGAATATTGTCGGTCAGGGAACCACCGTTCTCCAGAAGAAGCCGCGTAAAAGGCTCCGTCAAAGCTTCCTCACCTGCAATCACGGGAGAAGTAATGCCCGCCCTCTGGAGAGAACGAAGAACCTTTGCCTGAGTTGAGGCAGAGCCCGCTAAAACCAGAACCGGAGACGAGCCCGAAGACTTATCACCCAGAAGGTGCATCAACTCTTTAAGCGTATCCTTCATGCTGTCTTCATCAGCAGAAACCTGAACGCGATTCGTATAGGGAAGGTCAGGCGCAGAACCCTCACCCGCATCCAGCAGGATGGTGTGCACACCATCCAGCTGCTGCGAAGAGCCCGTGCTAGATACACCGGCAAGCGAACGAATGGCAGCCGTATAGACCTGCTTCTCCTGCTCAGGGTCCAGAGCAAAACTCCACACCCCATCGCCAGTATCTACCCGGTCATACGTTTCAATCACCGCAACATTGCGTTCCTTGGCGGCAGCCGTAGCACCCCGAAGATGCTCCCCTTGAGAAGCAAGCACAATACCCAAAGCGCCCTCAGACGAGAGCTTTTCTACCGCCTCACGGGCGCCCTGCTCCGTTCCCTTATCGTTCGCATAAAGAACCTTCACGGACGAATTACCCAGAGCCAGACGGTACTGTGCAACACGAGCGCCCTGAGCGTTCAGACGCCACGCAGACCCCTCAGCATCATCACCAAAAGTAGCGACAACACCAATAACAGGCTCACGGCCAGAGGCCGGAAGAGAAATAGCCTGCTGAACCGTCACCGCAGACGCAGGGTTCGTACCCGTACCAAGCGGTAAAGGCTGAGGAGTCACAGCGCGCACGCCATACCAGATCCCCACCACCGCAAGGCTAAACAGCACACACAGACTGACACACCACACCATGGTGCGCTGAGTGAGCCGCCTGCCCTCGCGGTGGTGAGGACCTGAATCAGAACCCAAATGAGGGGAAAACCCCACGGCTAATCACCAATCTGGAAGGTGTACACCGTCTTCACCTCTGCACTGCCGGCATTCGACAGATGGAAGGTAGGCAGAGAACGCAGACGTTGCAGCGAGGCCTTGAACTGCGCCTGACGCTTCTGCAGAGCAGCGATATCCTCGGAGCGGAGGTTCGTGTAACCCTGAGCATTCTGCATCGCCAAAGCAAGCTGGTAGTCAGCGGCACCCGCCTTCGCGCTATTGCTCTTGAGCGCGCCCAAGAGGCCAGCACCCTCAGCGCTGCTATCGCCCAAATCAAGCATGAGCTTCGACAGGTCGTTATTCAGCTGAGCAGAAGCACCAGCCAAATCTCGGGTAGCGTTCTCAGTGCGGGTGCTCAGAGCAACCAGAGAACGCTCGGTCACCGAGTCCAGGGACTGACGCAGACCCTCAATACGCTCATTCATATCCTTATGCTGAACCTCGATAGAATCGCCAGCCACCTGAACCACGGTATTCGCGGTATCAGTAATACCTGCAATCGATGCGGCGAATGCCTCCTGGGCAGTCGAAGCGGCGGACGAACCGTTACTCGAAACCTTACGGATTTCTTCGTTAATCATGCCCGTTAGGGTGTCGCGAGTTTCGCTGGCAGAATCCTTGAACGCTTCCTTAATAGCGCTGGAGAGATCTGCCTGCGTGTTCGTCATATCTTCCAGGTTTTTACCCAGAGCATTGACGGTATCCGAAGCCGAACGGATACGGTCACGCAACGAAACCTTCGCTTCGTCAGACAGTTCCTTCTTCTCGGCGTCCTGGTTCTGTGCGTTTACGGCATCATCCAGGGTCTTCTCAACCTCACCGAGAGCACCATCTACCGCGTTCACAGCATCGTTAAGATTCTTGGCGTCGCGAGCCAGGCCCTCCTTGGGGTCATCCATAGAGGTTGCGGCAAGGACCTCATCCCATGCTGCTACGGCCGTGGCGATACGCTGCTCCATCGGAGTACGTGTAGCAGAGGGGTTCGGGGTGATGATACGCCTGTTCGCGTTCTCCACCGTGATGGAACGCGTATTACCTTCAGTGGCGGTAGGCTCGGCAGAAGGCGCCTCGGAGGACGGGGCAGTGGAAGGCGACTCATTCTTCGACGGCTCTGCGGAAGGGGTCGCAGAAGCAGATTCAGACGGTGCGGGGCTAGGTGCTTCAGAAGAAGGAGCCGCAGACGGCGAAGCCTCACCGTTACAAGACGAAGCTGTCAGGTATCCACGCAGATGCTCCACCTGCTCAGCAGATAGAGAGCCGCCGCGCTCAGTCGACAGAGCGCAAAGTTGCTCCGCCAGTTCCTGGTTCTGGGCGCTCATGGAACCAGAACCTTCCACCAAATCTGCACGAGCGGAAGCCGCACGAGAATGAACGTTCTTGATGCTCTCAATCAGACGACTCGACGTTTCCTTCAACTGGTTCACACCCTGACGAGCCGCGCTGACCTTCTCTCGCAAAGCGCGCACAGCATCAGCGTCAAGAGAGGACGGGTCCTTCTCCATCTGCTGAACAATCTCATCCATCTGACGCTTCAACGCCGAATAGTTGGTATTCGCACCCTTCAAATACTCCGGCTGCAGATGATCCACAATCTTCTCGCCGGTAGCAACCAGTGCAATCAAAGAGCTCTGCACCGTCACCGACGCACCAAATAGGGCACAGGTTACCGAGCCGCTAGAAGAGCAAGTCTCAGCGGTCGGGTGCTCCGGGCCCACAATCTCACGAATCGAAGCCGTAAGATCCTGCTGGCAGTCTGAGCTTGCCTCCGCATACGCGTTCAGGACCGCAGAGAGCTGGACCAAGTTACCGTATACACTACGGCTACTTGCATCCTCCTCACGATGCACAACACAACGACCATTACTATGCGAAACAGACACATTGGGGCGCGCTGTCGTATCACCCAGCATGGTGTGAAGAGCCGCGACGGTACGTTCCAGCTGGGAAATTAGCTGAGAATTATTGGTACGCGAAGCCTCAGAAAGGTCCTTCTGCAGGTTCTCAATATTCGCCTGCAGACCCTGCATGGTCTTCGTCAATGATTCATTCTGAGTCTTCAGGTGCTCGGCAGCGTCCTTACCCAAAGTTGCAGACGTATCATCCAGGCTCTGACGCACCTGAGCAACCTGTGAACTGGCGCTATTCAACGTTGAGTTAACCTCGTTGACGGTATCGATGGTGCGCTGCAGAAGCGCCACCTGAGAGGCATCCTGAGAGGTGAAACCGTTAGTAATAATTCCCGCGCCAGACAAATCGGACGCAAAACCAGGCTGCACCGAAATATTGAAGGTGGGTGCGCTAAAATCCTTCGCCTTAACCTTCAACACAAAAGAAGAGGAACTACCGGTCACCGGAGGCGCCGAAATAGCGCCCCACTGAACAACAGCCTTACCTTCATCATTGGTGCTTACCACGCCATTCGTCGACGAATCAGTGGCATCAGGGGTCGTAATAACCTGGGTAGGAGAACCCGAAAGAACAGTAGAAGCAGCGATGGAGAACGGAGTACCAACCGGTGCGGGGCTAGTACGGCTGGTACCGGATGCATCATAGGTGACATCCTCAGTCTTCACCGTCAGGTTTTCGACCGTAACCTTAATGGTGATTTCGCCACTGTAACCATTCAAATCATTCAGGTTAGTGCCGCTACCGCGCTCGCTAGAATACTGCAGGCTCACACGCACGGGAAGGTCATTAACGACGTCCTTCGGCTTGAACTGCACATTGCTCGAGGAGCTCGTGCGGTCCTTGTCGTTAACGTAAATGTTGGTCGACTCAATCGACGAGACCTCACCGTCACGGCCCATCTGAACATTCACGTTCTGCAGAACATTAGTAGCGTTCTCCACCTGGTGGGGGCTCTGGGAAGTGACAGTGCCCTTATCGGAAGGGGCGCTATTGTTGTTCGTGCTCGTGGAACAAGACGAGAAAATCAGTGCCGTAGTGACACCCAAAATCAAAGGAAAGCGGAATAAGCGCTGACGCGCGGTGGTGTGGTTGGTCATGATGATCTTTTCGTTTAAGTTATGTGTCGTGCAAGCAACCGATAGTGGCGTACCTGAAACGCAACCGAAAGATGCCTGCAGAGGTAGACGGAGGGCCGGGCCCAGTACCACTCTATCAGCCTAATCTGAGAGGGCGGATAATATTTCGTCCTAGTCGGCGCCTCATTAGGGGATTCCATTCAACCTTGAGGTGATAGTCAAAAGTATTTTTTATTTTGTTTTAATCTCGTGTGTTTGCCGAGTGCTGTTCGACGTAGAAGTACTCTGCGGCCGAGGTTATTTCCCAACCCAGGAACTTTCTCTATGCATGGGGGCTGTTGCCGCGCGGCACTACATCTTGATGTCCGCTAGGCCGGTAATTTTGTTGCGCCTTCTATACAGCTTCCTGAACAGGGGCTGCGTCCACTCGAGGTTATCCCACGTATCAACCCACGCCAGATCCTGCGGGTCCCGCATATCGGGCCAGCGGTCAAACTCGAGCCTAAACCGTACGATGGCCAGTAGCCGGTGGTTCTTGCCAACGGGGTCAAGCTTGGCGATTTCCTTGCCTTTCTTGGTGTAGAAGGTGGCCTTGTCAGACCCTACCCCAGTCCATTCCAATTCTTCCTCCGCATCACCCTGGAAGTAGAAAACCTGGTCGATAGCCCTAATCGGGTAGGAGGTCACGGCAGCAAATGGAGAGAGCTTCTGTTCCACATCGTCTGGCGTGATTTTCGTGTACACCAGGTGAACGTGCAGAAAGTGGTAGGGGAAGAAGAGCAGCAGGATGAACGCCAGCAGGTTGAAGAGAATACCGAGCTCTGCCTGCGTGTAGAGGTAGAGAGCGAAGAAACCTGCCGGGAATATGGGCGTGAGAAGGCTTATGAGTGCTTCACAGCGGGGCACGCGTGTAATGTAGATGCCTTCGTTGCGGAGCTTCTTGTCCTGGCGCAGGTGCCTATTATGCAGAACAATGATTGTGATGGCGCCGATGACTGATGCGAGGGTGCAGGTGCCCCAGAGTAGAAGGAAAAAGGTGTGCATGATGCGTGCTCCTCTTTCGCGGTGTTGGTGGTGTTCGTGCCGGTTGCGGCTCTTCGGATGCAGGAGGTAGCCGGCGCTTATCGAGTGGGTTACATATCAACCTCGGCTAGACCGGTTACCTTCTCGCGGCCCCTGAAATAAGGAATGGTCATATAGCCATTGTCCAGCTTATCTACCTGAGCTATATCAGCGGGATTGTTCATGTCAGGCCAACGTTCTTGCTCAATCCTGAACCGCACAATCGCCAAAAGCCGGTAACTCTTGTGAGTCAGGGGACCAAAAGCAGCAATCTGTTTACCGGAGCGGGTATAGAAGCCCACCATATCCTGGTCTTCAACATTCAATGTTTCGTAATACACAATACGGTTGATTGCATTGAAGGGGTAGTGGGTCGGGTTGGAGAACCAAATACGCTGCTCGATACCTTCAGGTGAGATTTTGACATAAGCGACGAGGATATAGCGCGAGAAGGCATAAAAACATAATGTAAAAATAATAGCGAATATATTAAACCAGATACCCATATTTCCGCCATATCTATTACCGATATATCCCAAAAATGGAATTAATGGATTAAATATACACACATAAGCCTCAAAGCGATTTACTCGCCTAATGTAAATTCCCTGTGCTTCTTTTTTCTTATCTTGGCGTCGATTAATCTCGTACCTAATAATAATGTAGGGGATAGAGAGAATAGACAGCACTAAGATAATTCCCCAGAAGATACTAAAGATGGTATCTAGCATGTTTTACTTCGCCTCCTGAGCAACGGTATGAGAAGAGGAATCCGCGTCTTCGTTCTCAGGAATAGAAATACCCACGGTCACGTACTTCTTCACCGACCACCCATTCATCGCCACCGACACCGCAAAGAACAGCGCAGGCAACCACTCCAGACGAACCAGCGAATAGCCCAAGTATCCAAGCGCAATACACCCAGCCAAACCAGCCACGCCGACACACACGACACGCAGGATGCGGTACCCCTCAGACCCCTCCTCAAAACGGGGACCTTGCAGGTAGAAGAGGCCCTCACGCACAACCCGCAGGAACCCCGGGGCCAGGAAAAGTGCAACCGCCAGAGCCACCGGATCATAGCCTGCAGTCATGAAACTGGTCAAAGGAACCACAAGGCACAGAACCGTGAAAATAGCCGCCGACACAACGCCCACTCGGGCTGAGCGCCTATCCAGCTGTTCCATGCGCCGCAGGTCAGGGATATCGTCATTAGGCTCGGTCGGCTGAATGAGGAAGTAGGTAATGAATATTCCGCCAGCCATGTACCAGGAGGCGAAGTTTGTCTCAGAGGTCCACAGCATTGCATCCGCGGTGCGCAGTACCCCAAAAGCGGTCAGCGCCGTCAGTACAATCAAGCCTACCGCGCTGATGGAGTGAACGAAGATAAAGAAGTGGTGGAAGAGGCCACCGTTTGATTCGTAGCCAATACCTCCCTTGAGTACTGTATCTATGGCTGAGAGGCCGATAGTACTTGCAACGAGGAACAGTGCGCCCCAGGGCCAAGCGTCAATAACACTCATCCCTATTGATGCAAGGGCCATGAAGATAAAGGCGCACCAGAGGCAAATAAGCCACAGCACTCTTAAGGTTTCAAAGAAAATACTCATCCGATTCCTTTCAACTATTTGGGCTCTGCCGCGGCGCGGTCGAGGATGCGCTGCAGATGCTCCGGGATCTGTCGGTACTCCCCAGCCTCGGGGGAACCAATCTCATACGTGCGGGCGTAACAGATGACCTTAATCAGAGCGTCCATGTCCTCGTAATCACCGAACTCTACGAAGAGCTCCGGGACGTACTTGGGCGGCCAAACACCGTAGCGTTCGCGGAAAAGAATCATCTGATAGATGTAGGTCGCGTCAAAGAAGACCGGGCTAAACGCCAGGCAGCGCTTACCCATCTGGCTACTGCTAATCACGAAGTAGCCGCCTTTACCGTTAGCTTGCATATGTATTTTGGTGATGCTGCTGTAGCCGAACTCGCGGGTTTTGAATCGCCAGTTCCGCCACTTCACGGAGGTCTCATTCTGCTGGATGTAGAAGGAATTGGTGTGGATAGCTAAGAACCAGAAGAGTGAACCGACAATATTCATGAAAATAAATGCAGGAATATAATCAACGGGATTCTCGGCTGGAAAAGTTAGAGGAAGCAAGAAGCACACCAATAGCAGAGCCGAGTCCGCGACCAAAACAGCCAGCAGCGGCTTTTTCTGCCGCTGACCCAGTGGAATATAGCCTTTGGGCCGGTTGAGTCCTATGGAGTCGTTGGTGACGGTTTCGGCAAGAAATTTTCTGAACATTCGCTGTCCTAGTGTGGTGGTTGGTTACATGTAGACGTCGGCAAGGTCGGTAACCTTCCCCAGATTCTCAAAGTAGCGCATCGTCTTTGCGGCACAATCCAAACGGTCCACCTGAGCTACGTCATCCGGACTATCCATATCAGGCCAACGTTCATTCTCAATCCTGAACCGCACAATCGCCAGAAGCCGGTAATTTTTATGAGGCAACGGGCTAAACAGCGCAATCTGGGTGCCTGACTTAGCGTAGAATCCCACCATGTCCTCGTCTTCATAATTCGATGCTTTGTAGAACACGACGCGGTTGATCGCGGTGAAAGGGTAGCGAGTCGGGTTGGAGAACCAAATGCGCTGCTCGACGCCTTCGGAAGAAATCTTCACGTAGGCAACATGCACATACCGCAAGTAGGCCACAAATATCGCTGATGCCAACAAACCCACTATCCCAAGCTTCATACTTTCTGTGCCAGGTTCAAGAATGTAGACTACAGCCATAAGAATTGGGAGAGCCGGGGTCAATATCGTCATGAGAGCTTCAAACCGAGTAACCCGTCGAATATAGATACCCTCACGTTGCCGTTGCTTATCTTTCCAGCGTTGCACTTCGTAATTGATGAGGACGTAAATCGTCGCAACTGTTGTAAGTAAAGCGACAGTGCTCCAGAAAATCAGGGGGAGACTAAGCATGGTGGGTTCTCGTTTCGTGTGGTTGGTGAATAGAGTTCGGTGTTTGGGGCTATCGTATCGGCTGTCGCGGGATGCTACATGTCGACGTCGGCAAGACCAGTAACCTTCTTCCGCTCCCTAAAATAGGGGACTGTCTCACGACCATCATCTAAATCATCCACCCGAGCAACATCACTCGGATTATTCATATCAGGCCAGCGGTCATTATCAATCCTGAACCGCACAATCGCCATTAGACGATAATTCTTGTGAATAATCGGAGAGAAAGCAGCAATCAGCTTCCCAGACTTGCTATAGAAAGAGACGAGGTCCTGACTATCTACAGCAAGTGCCTTATAGTATTCGATTCCGTCAATAGCGTTGACCGGGTACACGGTTGTACGCGCCGACCACATGCGCTGCTCAATACCTTCAGGGGAGATCTTCACGTAGGCAACGTGCACATACCAGGCATACATCATGAGCCCGATTGACAGAAGTAATGCAATCGATTCATAGAAGATACCCGCAGAACCCTCGTCAACAAGATGAAGGTAGAGAAAAAGGCACGGGAACCCAGGGGTAAATATTGTTAGAAGAGCCTCGGCCTGATTAACTCGTCGGATGTACGCGCCTTGGCGGCGGCGCGCTCTATCCTTCCATCGCTGAATCTCATAGTTGGTAATGATGTAGAGTGTCCCGGTTACCGAGATGAAGGCCATAATGCCCCAGATAATAATCAGGAAAATACGCATGATAGGTTCTCGTTTCGTGTGGTTGGTGAATAGGAAGAGCGCGCTCCGTCCGCGCATCCCCGGGAGCCTTTAGCCTTGTATGTCGGGGCTACATGTCAATCTCAGCCAGACCCGAGATTTTCTTACGGAACTTGAAGTACGGAATGACTTCAGCACGGTTATCCAGCTGGTTCACCTTATCCACGTCAGCCGGAATATCCAGGTAAGGCCAACGCCCGTACTCAATCCTAAACCGGGTAATAAGCAAGAGATAGTACTCATCATAATTCGGGCTCAACGGGTTAATGCGCGCACGCGATTTGGTGAGGAACCACATCCGGCTTGCGGTATCTTCATCCTTAGACTCACTATAAACAACGCTATCAATCGCGCCGATGGGGCAGATCCTCGACCCGCGAACAGGGGTGTGCTGCTCAATACCTTCAGAAGAAATCTTCATGTATGTGGCGTTGACACTCCACAGGTAGAACAACAGGAAAGCAGCCATGAGTATGGATGCAATGTCTACAAATGAGTTCGTCTCGGGGCCATTGAGCGACAAAAAATAGCAGATAATCGGGAAACCCGGGAAAAAGACAATAATGTACGCCAGCAGCGTTTGCATACGACTAATGTAGATTCCTTCACGCTTTTTCTTCTCGTCACGGCGCCGATTAATGATGTAGGTGGCCAGGGTGAAAAGCGTGAAAATAGTCGTGATGATGGAGCACGCACCCCAAAAGGTAATAGCAAATTCTTGAGACATCATTTAGCTATTCACTCCTTCAGCCGAGTTGGAATCGGCGATGGTAGCGGAGTACGCTTCTCTGCTTACTTCAGCTGTGCTCATGGTATGTACGTCCTTGTGTGGTGGTTGGTGAATCGCGCCGGGTGAGGCGGCGGGTACATCCTTAGCCTATCGCACCGTATCTGACCAGAAAGTTAACTGAGTGCAAGGCTCGGGTGAAGACTGGGCGACCATTCGTCAGAAGGGCCGGCTCAGCGGCGAATCGGCCCCCGTCGGTGCGCGGAATTCACCCCGCAAAACGCTAGAATCCGGGCCGTACGCGGCGTGTTGACAAACTAATATTTCAGCAAAAATCCCGCCGGAAAAACGCGGACTAGCCCACATGCCCTAAGCCTCAACTAGAAGGTGCACTCTGTACGCAAAAACTTTAACGTTTAACCTCTAGAATAAGAAAAGGTTCAAGGCGCGGCCGCACGCCGTACCAACACCGCTCACTCTGCAGAAACACCAACCTTGAAAGGTACAATCATGACCTCCAAGAAGTCCGCACGGCTTACCCGCCGCGCAGCCCTGGCCGCCGCCGGTGCTGGCGCAGCAACCGCCCTCGGTGCGCTGCTCACCCCCGCGCAGGCCTACTACAACCGACCCACCGTCCGTTACCGCCCGGCCTTCCGCTACACCTACCGTTACAACCGTTACGGCCGTCGCGAGCGCGTCATCATCGTTGATAACGGCGGTAACTAAACCAAACGCCCGACCGGGTTATCCTCGTGTTCGGAACATATACTAGGAGGCGGTGCCACACACTCGTGGCGCCGCCTTCGGCGTATCGTGCCGTACCCGCCGCGCGGTCCGCCCATCACCACGGATAGAGAGAACCCATGAATACGATCAAGCCCCTCACCCGCCGCTCCGCCCTCGGCCTGCTCGCAGCAACCGGCGGCGCAACCCTCCTCGCAGCCTGCGGTGCTCAGCCCCAGGCAATCAGCGGCTCTGCGTCTGCATCCGGTAGCGCATCTGCTTCCGCGGCGGCATCTAAGACCGCACGCACCGACTACTCCGGCGTTGCAACCCTCGACGGCTACACCTCCAAGCCTGCTGACTACCAGCCTGGAACTCGCACCGAGCCCTCTAAGAACGCGCCCGTGCCCGTGAAGCCCGCCGTTGCCAACGAGAACAGCGTGGAAGGTCTGTATCAGTCCATCGCGTTCTTCGGTGCCGCCATTGAGTACTACATGCGTACCGGTAAGACCGAGCCCCTGCGTGAATGTGCGGTTGACAACTCCGAGCTGAAGAACATGCTCGAACCCGAAGAAGGCACCCTGGGTGCTGGTTTGCAGCAGGGCAAGATTTGGATGCAGGACCCGTCCGCCACCATCACCATGCTTACCGCACAGCCCGAGCGTGATGGCGACGCCTACGACTGGGATATCCGCCTGACCATGGACACGGGCGAGTTCATTGCAAGCAAGGACCGTGTGGAAGAAGCCTCCTCCGATTCGGACCGTAAGAACGATGTGGAGCGCACCCTGCACGGTGTGTACGAGAACGGTGCGTGGAAGCTGACCGGCATGCGCACTTCCTCTTCCTCTTCGTCGTCTTCCTCTGCTTCCGCTTCGGCTTCTGACTCCTAAAACTCAAGAGCCTAGAAACGCATAGTTTCTGAAATAGAAAGGCGCCCGCCCCGTGGAATAAACCCACGAGGCGGGCGCCTTTCTTATATGTGCAATAAAGCATATACCCTTATCGGGATACTACCAGATGCGCACGCGCTCCTCCGGAGCCAGGTACAGTGCATCGCCCTCAGAGACGCCAAACGCCTCATAGAACTCATCAATATTGCGCATTACACCGTTCACGCGGAACTCATCCGGCGAATGCGGATCCACCGAAATCATCACCTCAGCATGCTGCGGGCGGGACTTCGTGCACCAGCCGCGAGCATTCGAGAAGAAGAAACGCTGAATACCGGTCATACCGTCAATCACCGGCGCATCAGCCAGCGACTCAATGCCCTGCTTCTTCAGAGCCAAGCGGTACGCCTTCAACGCAATCGACATGCCAGCCAGGTCGCCAATGTTCTCGCCCAGAGTCAGCTCACCGTTCACATGGAACTTCGGGTCCAGACCCACCGGAACGTACGCGTTGTACTGCTCCACCAGCGCGGAGGTGCGCTCCTTGAACTTCGCGTAATCCTCCTCAGTCCACCAGCTCTCCAGCTTGCCGTCACCGTCATAGCGGGAACCCTGATCGTCAAAGCCGTGACCAATCTCGTGGCCAATAATCATGCCGATATTGCCGTAGTTCGCCGCATCGTCAGCATCCGGGTTGAAGTACGGCGGCTGCAGAATAGCTGCCGGGAACACAATCTCATTCGCCGGAGGCATGTAGTACGCGTTCACGGTCTGCGGAGTCATCAGCCACTCCGACTTATCCACCGGCTGACCCTTACGGGCAATCAGCCAGTCAGCATCAAACGCACCGGTACGGCGCAGGTTCTCAAACAGGTCACCGGGAACGAGCTCCAGTGCGGAGAAGTCACGCCACTTATCGGGGTAACCAATCTTGGTGACGAACTTCGACAGCTTCTCCAGCGCCTTCTGGCGGGTTGCCTCGGTCATCCAGTCCAGCGACTCAATAGACTCGCGGTACGCCTCAAGGAGGTTGCCGACCAGAACCAGCATCTTCTCCTTGTGCGAGGGCGGGAAGTGCACGGCCACGTACTCCTGGCCAATCTCTTCACCCAGAGCCTTCTCGACGGCGCCCACGCCGCGCTTCCAGCGCTCACGAATCTGCTGGGTACCGGAGAGGGTCTTGCCGTAGAAGTTGAAGCTTTCCTGAACCAGCTCGTCGTACATGAACGGCGCACGCGAACGCAGAACGGTCCACACAGCCCACAGCTTCCAGCTCATCAGCGGGATGGAGGTGAACAGCTTCGCCGCACCCTCAAAGAAGGACGGCTGGCCCACAATAACCTGGCCCAGGGTCTCCGGGTCGGCACCCAGAGCCAGCAGCCACTGGGAGAACGGGAAGCCGGGGAACTTCTCGTCCAGCTCGGTAGCCTGGTACGGGTTGTAGGTCGCCTCCGCGTCGCGGTTCTCCACAACGTTCCAGTGCAGGCGAGCCAGCTCAGACTCGTGAGTGAACACCAGCTGAGCCGCCTGCTCCGGGGTCAGGCCGAAGCCCTCAGCCAGACCGGTCAGCTGGAACATGCGGGCGATGTGCTCAACGTACGCCGCGCACACCTGCTCGTGCTTCTCTTCACGGTAGTAGGATTCGTCCGGCAGACCCAGACCCGACTGGTACAGGAAGAACGTGTAATTCTTCGGGTCCTTCGGGTCGTTGCTGGTGTACCAGGCGAACAGCTGCGGCAGACCCGCACGCGACAGCAGTGCCAGGGTCACAGCCAGGTGGGAGGGGGTTGCCGAGTTCAGAATCGGGGCGATCTCCTTCAGCAGCGGCTCCAGGCCGTCCGCCTCAATCTTCTCAACATCCATGAAGGAGTTGTAGAGCGCACCAATACGGGACTCCGGCTGCTCCTTCGCGATCTTCTCCACCAGCTCACGCACGTGCTTCTCTGCGTTATCGCGGAGGGTGTACAGGCCGCCGTCCTTGGGGCGGTCCGCCGGGATTTCGTGGGTAGCAAGCCACTTACCGTTGACGTGGCGGAAGAAATCGTCGCCCGGCTTGACGGTTTCATCCACCCATTCTTTAGTGATTCCAGAGTTAGTAGTCATGGTTCCATTCTATGTTCTTACGCCCGCAAGCCACAGGATGCCCGGCACGGCACCCAGATGCTGGCTCACCGGTACAGGTGCTCCTCAGTGGGTTATACGGGCGGCAGAGAGAGCGGTAGCCCTCCCAGGATGCAGAAAACCCGCCCGCACAGTCACACAACCGTACAGGCGGGTTCGCATCTACCCCCGAACTGTTAAGTAGTTCAGGAAAGAAGAAGCACTATTCGCTTAAGCCTGAGCCGCCAGCTTCTCTGCACGCTCAGCCATCAGACGCTTCTCAGCACCATTGACCAGCAACAGGAACAGAACCGCCAGACCCGAGCACACAATCATGAAGACGAACGCGGTGCTCCAACCCCAATGGTCAACAATAATGCCGATACCAGCAGAAGCCAGAGTCGCACCCAGCGCGTAACCGAACAGGCCGGTGAAGCCCGCAGCGGTACCCGCAACGTGCGAGGGAGACAGGTCAATAGCCTGCAGACCAATCAGCATGACCGGGCCGTAAATCAGGCCACCAATCAGAGCCAACGCAACGTACGCAATCCACAGCGGCGCATCCGAAGAAGGCAGCCAGTACAGCAGAATCGCGCCGACGGTCGCAATCAGGAACAGGATACCCGCGGGGGAGCGGCGACCCTTGAACATGCGGTCAGAAACGTAACCGCACAGGACGGTGCCACCAATGCCGGCAAGCTCCAGAATCGAGAAGCCCGCAATACCGCCCTCAAGGGAGGTGTGGCGCACATCGTGCAGGTACTTCGGCGCCCACACCAGCACGCCGTAACGCAGGGTGTACACGAACACGTTTGCCAGAGCCAGGTACACCATGGTCGAGTTGGTCAGCACGTGCTTACGGATGGTGGTCCAAGTGGACTCCGCACGATCCTCAGCGGTGGACTCAACCTTGTGCGGGTCGTTGCGGTACACGTCAACGGTGGGCAGACCCTCAGCCTCGGGGTTATCACGAATCAGCAGCCACGCCACGAACGCCAGAACGAAGCTGATGACGGCCGGGAACCAGAATGCAACCTCCCAGGTCTTACCGAACAGGGAGAAGCCCCAGGCCACCAGCAGGCCGGACAGCGCACCACCGACGTTGTGGGCGGTGTTCCACCACGAAACCTTCGCGCCGCGCTCGCTGGTGGAGAACCAGTTCACGAGCACACGGCCCGAGGGCGGCCAGCCCATGCCCTGGAAGATGCCGTTGAAGACCATGATGGTCGCCATGATGGAGGCGATAGCGGCACCGTAGCCGGCCGCGCCCGCGCCTTCACCCACGTAGCCGGTCAGTGCCAGCAGAATGTTTGCAATACCCGAGAGCACCAGGCCGATGGGCAGGAACAGACGAGCATTCGAGCGGTCGGAAATCATTGCGGTCAAGAACTTGCTGAAGCCGTAAGCCAGCAGCAGTGCCGTGGACAGTGCACCAATTGCTGCGTTGCTGAAGCCGAGTTCCTTGGTCAGAATCGGGGTGACCAGCGGGACGTTGTTACGAATCAGGTAGAAGGTCGCGTAACCGATGAAGATACCCATGAAGACCTGCAGGCGCATGCGTGGGTACTTCGCATTAACTTCTGCTTCGCTGAGCTGGGGCTTGGGTGCCGGAATAGCGAGCCAGCGGGGTGCAGAACCCTTCTTCTTCTTTGATGAAGCGGTAGTAGTCATGCTGGAATTCTAAAAACGGATTCTTATAAAAATGCTAATTTGATGGGCATATGTGCATAGTATTCTTGCAACGGTGAACAGATATTCAGAACGCACGTTCTTTAAAAGCTGTTTCTGCCTTGAAATTCCGGTGAATCTGAAAATACCTGTGATGCGCATCTACCTATCGGGAGACGGGGCCACGCGGCGCGCGATGAATATAAATGCTTTCAATAAACGGCAAGAGAATGTTATGGTCAGACCACACATAAATTTAGGGTAATTTATACCCTAAATCCGCCGCGAAAACCACGGGGAAAACCACGTGGACGCCGCGAAACGAACCCGGGACAAATCCGAAACGAACCTGCAACGGGCCCCCCGAGCACACAAAAGTCCGCCCGCACGGTGCAGAAGAAGCCGTGCGGGCGGACCCGTTATCTATCCCCAAAAGTTCGGCGTGCAGTCGGTACGCATACCGGCGGGAAGCCGAACCGCCGCCACCTGCCGCGAATCACCGCGAGCAAACCATCATCCGGTCAACCCGCAGCAGGCAGCGGAACCTAAAGCTCTCCGGGTGGGAAACCTAGAGAGAAGCGCGAATCGCCTTGGTGGCGTCCACCAGGTGACGCAGAGACTGCTTGGTCTCCTCGTAATCACGAGTCTTCAGACCACAGTCCGGGTTCACCCACAGGTCGGCAATGGTGCCGTAGCCAATCGCAGCCTTCAGCAGGGACTCAATCTCCTCCTGCGAGGGAACACGCGGGGAGTGGATGTCCCACACGCCCGGGCCCAGACCGGAAACGAAGGTCTCCGGAATATCAGCCAGCAGCTCCATGTGCGAGCGGGCGGCCTCGATGCTGGTCACGTCAGCGTTCAGAGCGTTAATCGAGTCGATAATCTCGTTGAACTCCGAGTAGCACAGGTGGGTGTGAATCTGGGTGGAGTCCTTCACGCCGCTGGTTGCCAGGCGGAAGGAGTTCACCGACCAGTCCAGGTACTGCGGCTGCTCGTCGCGGCGCAGGGGCAGCAGCTCGCGCAGAGCCGGCTCATCCACCTGAATGATGCGGATGCCTGCCTCTTCCAGGTCGGCAATCTCGTCGGCCAGTGCCAGAGCCACCTGGTTAGCGGTCTCGCGGCGCGGCTGGTCGTCACGCACGAAGGACCACGCCAGAATCGTCACCGGGCCGGTGAGCATGCCCTTGACCGGCTTCTCGCTCAGCGACTGTGCGTGGGAGCTCCACGGCACGGTGAACGCCTCACCGCGCAGGCCCTCGCCGTGGCGCTTCACGTCACCGAACAGGATCGAGGGGCGGGTGCAACGCGAACCGTAGGACTGAACCCAGCCGTGGCGGGTGGTTGCGAAGCCGTCGAAGTTCTCGGCGAAGTACTGAACCATGTCGTTACGCTCGGCTTCACCGTGAACCAGCACGTCCAGGCCCAGCTCCTCCTGCAGCTTGATGACCGAGGCAATCTCGTCACGCAGGAAGCCGTTCAGCTCCTCGGCGGAAATCTTGCCCGCACGAGCCTCCGCACGGCGGCGGCGAATCTCAGCGGTCTGCGGGAAGGAACCGATGGTGGTGGTCGGCAGCTTCGGCAGGTTCAGGTCAGCCTGAGCCGCATGGCGAACGTCAATGGTCGGACGGTCAAAGTCCTCGGCAGTCACAGCTGCGGCGCGGGCACGAATCTCGTCGTTGTGCTTGCGCGGGTCGGCGGCGAAGCGAGCCAGCGCCTCGTCAGCAGCCTTCAGCTCGGGCTCAACAGCTGCCTCACCCTCGGCCAGGCCACGAGCCAGCAGTGCAATCTCGGCGACCTTCTGGTCAGCGAATGCCAGGCCGTCCACGGGAACCTCGGCGGGGTCTTCCAGCTCCAGGTCGTGCGGCACGTGCTGCAGGGAGGTCGAGGAGGCCACAGACACGGCACCCTCGGATGCGCCGGGCAGCGCCTCCAGAGTCTTCAGTGCGGCACGAACATCAGCACGCCACACGTTACGGCCGTTCACAACACCGGCAACCAGGTGCACGCCGGCGGCAGAAACAGACTCCAGCTCAGCCTTCGAGTACACGCCGTGCACCAGGTCAAGATGCAGGGCCTCAACACCGGTACCCAGCAGTGCCGGCAGGTTCTCACGCAGGGAACCGTAGGGGCTGGTCACCAGAATCTGCGGGCGCTTCTCGGCGGCGGCCAGGGCGCGGTAGGTGCGCTCGGCCAGCTCGGCAACCTTCGCGTTGTCGGCACGGTCCACGGTCAGGCCCGGCTCGTCCAACTGAACCCACTCAACACCGCGCTCAGCCAGCTGCTCCAGCACCTGAGCGTAAGCGGCAACGAACTCGTCCAAGCGGTCGATGGGTGCGAAGTCCTCGGCGGAACCCTGCTCAGCCTTAGCGCCCAGCAGCAGGGTCAGCGGGCCAACAATCTGCGGACGAACCTTCACGCCAGCCTGCTTTGCGACCTCGAGCTGCTCGTCAATAGCCTCAAGGTTCAGCTTAATCTCGGTGCCGGCACCAATCTCGGGCACCAGGTAGTGGTAGTTGGTGTCGAACCACTTGGTCATCTCCAGAGGAGGCAGGGTCTCGGTACCGCGCGCCAGGGCGAAGTAGCCGGGCAGATCCAGCAGGCCGCGTGCATCCTTAGCCTCGGCCAGACGCTCGGGAACCAGGGTGAACAGGCGAACAACGTCGAGCACCTGGTCGTAGTAGGAGAAGGTCGCCGGAATCGAGTAGTTGTCAGCCTTCAGGCCCGCGGCGGTCACGCGCTCAAAGTAGGTGCGCTGCACGTCAGCGGCGGTATCCTGCAGCTCCTGCAGGGTGGTCTTGCCCTTCCAGAAAGCCTCCTGAGCCTTCTTCAGCTCACGGAAGCGGCCCACGCGGGGGTAACCAACAATAGTTGCGGCGGGGAAAGCAACGTTAGACATAGTGCATATTCCTTTACTGGGGATAGAAATGGGAGAATCAGCGGGCCCTGCCGGCCCCGTCGATGGGGCCGAGATCCGCGGGACGCTCCCGGGGTACTTTGGGGGAAACTTGGGTGGCGCATCCGCGCCGGGTGGAGCGGGTCGCGTTTAGGCGAATTCCAGCTCGCTCAGGGGCTGGGAGAAACGGTTGCTGTATCGGGGCAGGTCCAGCTGATCCAGAACGTCCAGCACCGCGGCATGCTCGTTGAAGGTGAAGAAGTGCAGGCCCGGTGCGCCCGCATCCATCACGGCGCGGCACTGGTTCAGTGCGTAGTCCACGCCGATGCGGTGCAGCTCTGCGCTGCTGGTTGCTGTCTCCAGGGCGTACGCAAGATCCGCCGGAACCGACATGCCCGCCATCTGGCAGAGGTTCTGCAGGCGCTTCAGGGAGGTCACCGGCATGATGCCCGGAATAATCGGGATGTCCACACCCGCCAGGCGAGCCGAATCGACCAGGGCACTGTAGCGCTCATCCTCGAAGAACACCTGGGTGATAGCGAAATCTGCGCCGGCACGCTGCTTCGACAGCAGAATCTCAATATCCTGCAGCAGGGATGCGGACTCGGGGTGCTTCTGCGGGTACGCCGCCACACCGATGGACACCTTACCCGCCGCCAGGTGGGCGAAATCTTCGCGTTCCACGCGGCGAATCAGCTCGACCAGGTAGCGGGCGAAGGGAAGCTCCGAAACCTGACCTTCCTGCACGTCACCGCGCAGCGCCAGGAAACCGCGCACGCCCAGACCCAGAATCAGGCGGACCGCACGCTCCAGCTCGTGCACCGAGTGGCCTGCACAAATCAGGTGTGCCAGGGGGGTGAGGGAGGTTTCGTGCACCAGGTAGTCGAGCAGCGCCAGCGTCTTCTGACGGCGCTTCGCGTCACCGGAATAGGTGACCGAAACGTAGTCGGGGTTGGTACCCTCAAGCTCCGCAATGGTGCGAATCAGCGACTCACAGCTTGCGTGTGAGCGCGGAGGGAACAGCTCAAAAGAAAGAGCCGGGTGAACTGTCGTCATAACCATCCTTCGTGTTCACCCGATAGATACGCACCGTAAGGGTGCGCGAATTCTTCTGCAGGATGCGCGCCACCGGTTTGCGGGTGCGCATCATCAAGGGGTGCCGAAGGGTATTCTTCTCTATCGGTTCTGGCGGGAGCACCTTGTCCGCACCCTGCACCGTGACGGTGGGGGATACTGGCGAGGTTGCTGCGACGTCGACGAGCCAGATCTCTCGGTCGCTCTTGATAGATAACGCCTTCACTGTACCGGGCGTTTTGGAGGGTGCGCAAGAACTTCGGGGGATGATGACCCAATATGTCGAGAGATGACGAGTCACCGAAATATGAACTTAATATGACCGACTATGACGAGGGGGGCTGGGGGCGTTGCGGGTAGGGCTGTCGGCTGACCCCTGAATGCCGAAAATATCACAGATATATCTGCTTAATATTATTGGACACGCACGAATATGTGTGTTTTATATTTCATTGAAGAGTAGAGTTAGTTAGTGAGGCACGGGTAGTGTTTCAATGTCCGCTCATCGAGGAGTTTCAGGGCTCAAAGATGAGTTCAATATGACTTTGTGAGCGTGGTGAGAATGAAAAAGCTATTTTCTTCTATACTCTGGTCCTTCCGCCTAGCATGGAAAACCTGTCCCACAACCTTGGTGAGCGTCGCCCTATCGCTAGCCGTCATTGCCTGCATTCCCCTGAGCCAGTCCCTGCTGATCGGTAATACAGTATCAGCCTTGAGCGGTTCAAATGGTGGCGCGGCCTGGATTTATATTATTGCTCTTGCCCTTGTTGTCGGAATTAATATCATTGCTCAACGCTGGGTAAGAAGTAACATGCTTATCCTCAAATCAAAGATGAACTATCGGGTTCACCGCATGTTAAATA
>FLSH01431244.1_pt1 | contig 22319 bp, 13 predicted proteins | sample 1550441 | NCBI WGS metagenome assembly FLSH01 (sample SAMEA4031756, study PRJEB14383) | metagenome | biome: human; feature: oral; material: saliva | place: Philippines | collected 2014 | reverse complement strand
GTGGCAACCCAGCACGTGGACCAGGGCCTGTCGCTGACCCTCTTCTTCCGCGATACCGCAACCACCCGCGATATCAACCGCGCCCAGATTTACGCATGGCGTAAGGGCATCAAGACCATCTACTACATCCGTCTGCGTCAGATGGCTCTTGAGGGTACCGAGGTTGAAGGCTGCGTATCCTGCATGCTCTAGGCCCGAACGTCGGAGATATTCAGCCTGAGCTGACACACCATAACTACTAAAGGGGGCGGGGCGGCCGGCCCGCGGCTCCGCGCGATTCAGGGTGACTCGCGCGGAGCCCGACGCGGCCCAGATGAGTCGTCACCGCCCCCAAGAATCGGAGAATTATCATGAGCGAAAAGGTGAAGCTCGTCGACCACGTCGTTGAGGCCATCAACTGGAACCGCATCGAGGATGAGAAGGACCTCGAGGTTTGGGACCGCCTGACCGGTAACTTCTGGCTGCCGGAGAAGGTGCCGCTGAGCAACGACGTGCCCTCCTGGAAGACCCTGACCGACGAAGAGAAGCAGCTGACCATGCGCGTCTTCACCGGTCTGACCCTGCTGGACACCATCCAGGGCACCGTCGGCGCCGTCTCCCTGCTGCCCGATGCCGTGACCGCACACGAGGAGGCCGTGTACACCAACATCGCGTTCATGGAGTCCGTGCACGCGAAGTCGTACTCCTCGATCTTCTCGACCCTCGCCTCCACCAAGGAAATTGACGAGGCATTCCGCTGGGCTTCTGAGAACGAGCACCTGCAGAAGAAGGCCAAGATCATCCTGGCCTACTACACCGGTGACGACCCGCTGAAGAAGAAGGTTGCCTCGACCCTGCTCGAGTCCTTCCTGTTCTACTCGGGCTTCTACCTGCCCATGTACTGGTCCTCGCACGCGAAGCTGACCAACACCGCCGACCTGATTCGTCTGATTATTCGTGACGAGGCTGTGCACGGCTACTACATCGGCTACAAGTTCCAGCGTGGCCTGGCCAAGGAGACCCCGGAGCGTCAGGCAGAGCTGAAGGAGTACACCTTCAACCTGCTGTACGAACTGTACGAGAACGAAATTGCTTACACCCACTCCCTGTACGACGGCGTGGGTTGGAGCGAGGACGTGAAGAAGTTCCTGCACTACAACGCCAACAAGGCCCTGATGAACCTGGGCTACGAGGCAATGTTCCCGGCTACCGTGACCAACGTTTCGCCGGCCATCCTCTCGGCGCTGTCCCCGAATGCTGACGAGAACCACGACTTCTTCTCCGGTTCCGGCTCCTCCTACGTGATTGGTAAGGCCGTGAACACCGAGGACGAGGACTGGGACTTCTAAGCACCCTTTCTTGCCTTGAGATATAAGGCTTGACAAACCGAGCGGAACCCCCGCGTATCCCAGTGTGGATGCGCGGGGGTTCCGCCGTTTAACCGGGCCATTTAACCTGCCAGGATGCAGTGGGCAAGCGCTAGGGAAGCGGGGGAGCGGCACCCTGGTTCCAGCTGTGGGCACCTCGCTACAAACTCTTCACCCCGTAGCATAAAAGACTGTTGATATATCGGGGTGCGGGGCGTACTGTGGAACCACTATCCCCAAATCCTGGAAGGAACATCATGCGTTCAGTCGTCATGGAAGCCCCCGGTAAGGTCGTCGTCAACGAAGTTGAGAAGCCGACCCTCCTCGAACCCACCGACGCCATCATTAAGCTCGCGGCTTCCTGCATCTGCGGCTCCGACCTGTGGCCCTACCGCGGCGCACAGCCCGTCGACCACCAGGCCATGGGCCACGAGTACATCGGCGAGGTCGTAGAGGTAGGCTCCGAGGTTACCACCGTAGCCCCCGGCGACTTCGTCGTTGGCTCCTTCTGCATCTCCTGCGGCGAGTGCGAAACCTGCACCGCGGGCTACCCCTCCCGCTGCCTCAAGGCCATCGCGGCAGGCGACGCCTTCATCGGTGCACGCTCCAACGGCACCCAGGCAGAGTACGCCCGCGTGCCCTTCGCGGACGGCACCCTAGTCAAGACCCCCGCCGCACCCACCGCGGAGCAGATCCCGCACCTGATGGCGGCATCCGACGTGCTCGGCACCGGCTGGTACGCAGCAGACGCAGCGCAGGCAGCCCCCGGCAAGACCATTGTCGTCGTCGGCGACGGCGCGGTTGGTCTGAGCGCAGTCATCGGCGCTAAGCAGCTCGGCGCGGAGAAGATCATCATCATGTCCCGTAACCCCGAGCGTCAGGCGCTCGCCAAGGAATTCGGCGCAACCCACGTGGTGGAGGAGCGCGGTGAGGAGGGCATCGCCAAGGTCCTGGAGCTCACCGACGGCGTGGGCGCGCACGGCGTGGCCGAGGCTGTCGGCACCCAGCAGTCCTTCGACCAGGCTCTCGGTTGCGTACGCCACGGCGGCTACATCGGCTTCGTGGGCGTACCGCACGATAGCTCCATCGGTACCGATGCTCTCTTCGGCAAGCAGGTACACCTGGAGGGTGGCCCCGCCCCCGTGCGCAAGTACCTGCCGACCCTCATCGACCTGATTTACAAGGGCGAAATTGAGCCCGGTAAGGTCTTCGACCTGGTCCTGCCCATCGACGAGGCCCCCAAGGGCTACGAGGCAATGGACCAGCGCACCGCCACCAAGGTGCTGCTGACCATGCCGTAATAGCTGGTCGTAGAGCCGGTTCCTGTACCGGCAATCCGGCATGTACGCGTTACTCATCCCCGCATCCGACCCTGCCCACTCCATGTGAGCGTAGGGTACCGGAGGCGGGGATGACTTTGGTTAAAAACCACTTTCTTGATGCGCGGGACGGCGAGGTGAGGGACAAATGCGTGAGCTAACACATAGAATGAAAGAGCATGATTCGTACAACTCGAAGGATGACAATGACGAAGAAGCCTTTCCCCTCCGACCTCGAAATCGCGCTTGCTGCCGATCTGTGGCCGATTAGCAAGATCGCAGCAGAGAGCGGCATCAGCGAAGATCGCCTCGAGCCCTACGGCAAGTACGTCGCCAAGGTTCTGCTCGACGAAAGCACCAACGCAGAGACCGCCCGCAAGCGCGGCTCCAAGTACATTGTGGTGACTGCGGTGACCCCGACCCCGCTTGGTGAGGGCAAGACCGCGACCTCCGTCTCCCTCGCACAGGGCTTCGCACAGACCGGCCGCAAGGCTGCGCTGGCTCTGCGTCAGCCCGCAATGGGCCCGACCTTCGGCATCAAGGGCGGCGCCGCAGGTGGTGGCTACTCTCAGATTGTCCCCATGGAGAAGCTGAACCTGCACCTGACCGGCGACTTCCACGCCGTGACCGCGGCCCACAACCTGCTGGCCGCAATGATTGACAACCACCTGCACCACGGCAACGAGTTGCGCATCGACCCGCGCGCAATCGAGTGGCGCCGCGTTATCGACATGAACGACCGCTCCCTGCGCAACATCGTCGTGGGCCTGGGCGAGCGCATGGACGGTGTGGTCCGCGAGACCGGTTTCGACATCACCAGCGCCTCCGAAATCATGGTGATTCTCTCGCTGGCCACCTCCTTCAAGGATCTGCGCGAGCGTCTGGCCAAGATCGTGATTGGCCTGAACTATGACGGCGAGCCCGTCACCGCGGCCGACCTGAAGGCTGACGGCGCAATGTCCGTGATTCTGGCCGACGCCATCAACCCGAACCTGCTGCAGACCCTGGAGCACACCCCGGCCCTGATTCACGCCGGCCCCTTCGGCAACATCGCAACCGGTAACTCCTCCGTGGTTGCCGACTATGTGGGCCTGGAGTACTCCGACTACGTGATTACCGAGGCTGGCTTCGGCGCCGATATGGGTGCCGAGCGTTTCTTCAACGTCAAGTGCCGCGTCTCCGGTCTGAAGCCGGACGCCGCAGTGCTGGTCGTGACTGTGCGCTCCCTGAAGTCCCACTCCGGCCTGTACAAGATTGTTCCGGGCAAGCCCCTGCCCGAGGGCATGCTGCAGGAAAGCCCCTCCGATGTGGAGAAGGGCGCGGAGAACCTGAAGAAGCACATCGAGATTGTGCGCGACTTCGGTGTTCAGCCGGTCGTGGCCATTAACGCCTTCCCGACCGACTTCGAGTCCGAGCACGAGACGATTCGCCGTATCGCCGAGGAGGCCGGCGCTCGCGTGGCCATCCACCACGGTGTGGCCGAGGGCGGTAAGGGCACCATCGACCTGGCGAACGTTGTGGCCGAGGCCTGCGACGACGTTTCGGACCTGAAGTACACCTATGATCTTGAGGACTCCATCGAGACCAAGATCGAAAAGGTCGCGACCAAGGTCTACGGCGCGGACGGCATTTCGATTGCTCCGGCTGCCGCTAAGCAGCTCAAGCGCTTTGCGGAGCTGGGCTACTCGCACCTGCCCGTGGTCATTGCGAAGACCCACCTGTCCATCTCTTCGGATGCATCGCTGAAGGGTGCACCGACCGGTTGGACCCTGCCCGTGCGCGAGGTTCGCCTGGCTGCCGGTGCCGGCTACGTCTACGCAATCTGCGGCACCATGCGCACCATGCCGGGCCTGAGCAAGAGCCCCGCGGCTGAGCGCATCGGCTTCGACGAGAACGGCGTGATGGTCGGCCTGTCCTAAGACGGCTGTTTCAGCTAATCTATAGCTGGTAAGAGGCGGCGTTCCTTCCCTAGAGCGGGGGAGGGGCGCCGCCTTTCTGCGCGCCGTGTGCCGATATGGGGTCTGCCGGGTGGTGACCTAGCCTCGCAGGTGGGCACTCTGGCCTTGCCGATTCGTCGATTGTTTTCGCCGATCGTCGTCTTTAGGGAGCTCCGCTAGGTGGTTTTAAGGTCACCCTCACTGTGAGCTGGAGGGTTTATTTACGAGGTTAAATACGGGCTGTAAGGGGGTTCTATGAGGGGCCCTTTCGGGGCCCGTAAATCTTAAATTGGTCTGTATGTGTTATTTTTCCTTCTTGATATTCGCTTGAGCCTTATCTTTCATTAAACACCCTCTGGAGGTTGATTTTTAAGCGAGTTATAAACCTGCATTTTGTGAAAATACGACCTTGACTAGTATTTTTTCTTTTTTGTGAAAATTTTTGAGGTTGCACTTTTGGGGTCGCGGAAGAGCGGAGGGTGAGGCCCTCGTTCATAAAAGCATTAGCGAATAGGATGTTTTCGGGGGTGGAACAGACCAATAAGATTTTCTATCGGAGGCCTTTGTAGGCTGTTCTGTGGCGGGTGGCGCGAGGCAATGTGATTAAAATGGGGTGAAAAGTAGTTGCTTCAACTAGAAAGTTTCTTTAGGTTTAGGTTGATGTTCCGCGGAATATCAAGGGAAAACGGGGTATTTTACTTCCGCGCATGTCTCACCGAAGCCCACTGAGAAAGATGCACCTGAGTGCCAAATTGAGGGAAAGCTAAAAATTTTTTTCAGTGATATGGCTCACTTATTGGAGCTGAAAAATAAAATTGGTACGTATGTATATCCTAAAAAATGGGTGGAATTATTACAGAACGGTTACAGTGAGGCTCCGGTCACTTAAATTGGCGCTCCGTACCAAAATGACTCGCCGGACAGGGTGAAAAAACTCCGCTATGATGGATGCATCAAGTAATCGTGAGATTTCCAAAGTCCTCGGGTTGCTTGTGTTTGAGTGAGTGATAGATACCCCTGGGTGTCATGAGAAGCGACTGTGTATCGATGCACGGTCGCTTCTCTGTTTAACTTTTAAAATTCAAGCGGTGCCTCGGCTGGAACCTCATCCGAGCTGAGCCCGTTCCAGGCAAAGGCTGTGCGTTCAAAGTCGAGCGCACCCAAGAAACCGCCGAGGCGCATCCCGCAGGGGAGTACCCCGGCACCTCCTCAACCGGAACACCCCCTACACTGGAAGTATGACTACATACCCCGAATCCACCCTCATCTTCGAGAACCCCGAACTGACCGTGCGCGCGCTCAGTGTTTCCGAGATGGACAATAGCGTCTACCTCATCACCATGCGCGCCACGGGCGAACAGGTACTCATCGACCCGGCCGCAGAAGCCGAGGAGCTCTACGCCTTCACCCTCGATGCACTACTTCAGGACTGCCCACAGCTGGAACTCACCGATGCCGAGGACCGCCGCGTGCGCGTCATGGAGAAGGAAGAAGACTTTGACGCCCTCAAACCCCGTGCAATTGGCCTGACCGGCATCCTTGTTACCCATGGCCACTGGGATCACATTCGCGCCATTGCCGAACTCGAGAAGCTCACCGGCGCAATTACCTCCGCCGGGGACGCCGATGCCGACGCCATTAAGGAGCAGGAGAACTTCGAAGTGGAGGAGCGCCTGCACGGCGGCGAGGTCTTTGACTTCTACCTCTCCGACACCGTCATTCGTGCCCTGCACGTGCCCGGCCATACCCCCGGATCCATCGTCTACACCCTCGAAACCACCTGGGAAGACGGCACCCCCGCAACCCTGCTGTTCACCGGCGATGCGCTCTTCCCCGGCGGCGTGGGCAAGACTGACTCCCCGCAGCAGTTCGGTGAGCTCTTCTCCAACGTGCTCGAAAAGCTCTTCGGCGGCTTCGATGATGACGCAATCGTGCTGCCCGGCCACGGCCGCTCCACCACCCTCGGCGACGAGCGCCCGCACCTGGAGGAGTGGGGTACCCGCGGCTGGTAGCTCGGCCTCGGTGCGCTCTCGCCGCCACGCTAATTTCGCGATGGCTTTCTGCGCGAGAGCGACGCCCCTCCTTCCGTGTTTTTTGCGGATGCTTCGCGCTTGCCGTGCGGCTTCGCACTGCACCCTTACGCCCCGTACGCCGGCAACTTAATCCCGCCGGCTACGGGGCGCTAAGGTGTAGAATTTAAATTCGAAGATAAGACGAAAGGATTTTCGATGACACCCCGTCCGGCACACGGTAGCACCGCGCTCAAACCCAATGACCTGACCAGTATTCGTGTGCAGGGTGCCCGAGAAAACAACCTTAAGAACGTAGACCTGACCATCCCGCGCGACGCGATGGTCGTCTTCACGGGCCTCTCCGGCTCTGGCAAGTCCTCCCTCGCCTTCGACACCATCTTTGCCGAGGGTCAGCGCCGCTACGTCGAGTCGCTGTCCTCCTACGCGCGTATGTTCCTTGGACAGGTCGACAAGCCCGACGTAGACTTCATCGAGGGCCTCTCCCCGGCGGTGTCCATCGACCAGAAGTCCACCTCCAAGAACCCCCGCTCGACCGTCGGCACCATCACCGAAATTTACGACTACATGCGTCTGCTCTGGGCGCGCATCGGCCACCCGCACTGCCCCGAATGTGGCGAAGAAATCACCCAGCAGACCCCGCAGCAGATCGTGGACATTCTGCAGGAATACCCCGAACGCACCCGCCTGCAGATCCTCGCGCCCGTCGTCAGCGCACGCAAGGGCGAGTTCGTGGACCTCTTCAAGGACCTGCTCACCCAGGGCTACTCGCGAGCCCGCGTGGACGGCGAAACCGTGCAGCTCTCCGACCCGCCCAAGCTCGCCAAGCAGTACAAGCACACCATCGAGGTGGTCGTCGACCGCATCGTCATTAAGGACGGTATTCACCAGCGCCTGACCGACTCCATCGAAACCGCGCTCAAGCTCGCCGACGGCCGCGTGCTCATCGACTTCGTGGACCGTGAGCAGGACGACCCTGAACGCACCCGCTCCTTCAGCGAAAACCTCGCCTGCCCCAACAACCACCCGCTGCAGATCGACACCATCGAGCCGCGCGCCTTCTCCTTCAACTCGCCGTTCGGCGCATGTAGCGCCTGCGACGGCATCGGCTCGCGCCTGGAAGTCGACACCGAACTGCTCGTACCCAACCCCGACCTGACCCTCGGCGAGGGCGCTATCGCCCCCTGGTCGCAGGGCAAGGCAACCACCGAATACTGGCTGCGCCTGCTCGCCGGCCTGGGGGAGGAGCTCGGCTTCGACCTGAACACCCCCTTCAAGGACCTGCCCGCCAAAACCCGCGCCGCGATTCTGGACGGCAAGGACTACAAAGTTGAGGTGTCCTACCGCAACCGTTTCGGCCGCGAACGTCGCTACACCTCCGGATTCGAAGGCGTGAAGGCATACATCAAGCGCAAGCACGAAGAAACCGAATCGGACTTCGCCCGCGACCGCTACGAACAGTACATGCGCCAGGTCGCCTGCCCCTCTTGCGGTGGCGCGCGCCTGAACCCGACCATCCTCGGCGTGAAGGTCGGCGGCCAGTCCATCGCAGAGGTCACCGAGCTGTCCCTGGCTGACGCGCTCGCCTTCGTGCGCGGCCTGCAGCTGAGCGCTCGCGAAGCCAAGATCGGCGAGCAGGTCCTCAAGGAAATTGACGCACGCCTGCAGTTCCTGCTGGATGTGGGACTGGACTACCTGACCCTCTCACGCTCCGCAGGTACGCTCTCCGGCGGTGAGGCCCAGCGCATCCGCCTCGCAACCCAGATCGGTTCGGGCCTGGTCGGCGTGCTCTACGTGCTCGACGAGCCCTCCATCGGCCTGCACCAGCGCGATAACCGCCGCCTCATCGAAACCCTGACCAAGCTGCGCGACATGGGCAACACGCTTATTGTGGTCGAGCACGATGAAGACACCATGCGCGAAGCCGACTGGATCGTGGATGTAGGACCCGGCGCCGGCGAGCACGGCGGCGAAATCGTGCACTCCGGCAGCTTTGAGGAGCTGCTGAAGAACACCAAGTCCATTACCGGCGACTACATGGCTGGCCGCCGCAGCATTGAGGTGCCCGCATCCCGCCGTCCCGTGGACAAGAAGCGTCAGCTGACCGTGCGCGGCGCCCGCGAAAACAACCTCAAGAACGTGACCGTATCCTTCCCGCTGGGTGTGTTCACGGCGGTGACCGGTGTGTCCGGCTCGGGTAAATCCACCCTGGTCAACGACATTCTGTACACTTCCCTGGCGAATAAGCTCAACGGCGCCAAGCAGGTGCCCGGCCGCCACAAGAGCATCGACGGTCTGGAGCACCTGGACAAGGTCATTCACGTGGACCAGTCGCCCATCGGTCGTACCCCGCGCTCGAACCCCGCCACCTACACCGGCGTGTTCGACCACATCCGCAAGCTGTTCGCAGAGACCAGCGAAGCGAAAATGCGCGGCTACACCCCTGGTCGATTCTCCTTCAACGTCAAGGGCGGCCGCTGCGAGGACTGCTCCGGCGACGGCACCCTGAAGATTGAAATGAACTTCCTGCCGGACGTTTACGTGCCCTGCGAAACCTGCCACGGTAAGCGCTACAACCGCGAAACCCTCGAGGTGCACTACAAGGGCAAGACCATTGCCGACGTACTCGAAATGCCCGTGGAAGAAGCCGCAGAGTTCTTCGCCGCATTCACCCCGATTGCGCGCCACCTGAACACCCTCGTGGACGTGGGTCTGGGCTACATTCGCCTGGGGCAGCCTGCAACCACCCTCTCCGGCGGTGAGGCGCAGCGCGTGAAGCTCGCAACCGAACTGCAGAAGCGCTCTAACGGCCGCTCCATCTACGTGCTGGACGAGCCGACCACCGGCCTGCATTTTGAAGACATCCGCAAGCTGCTCGCCGTGCTGCAATCGCTGGTGGACAAGGGCAATAGCGTCATCACCATCGAGCACAACCTGGACGTCATCAAGTGCGCCGACTGGATCGTCGACATGGGTCCCGAAGGCGGTAGCGGCGGCGGCACCGTGATTGCCGAAGGTACCCCGGAGCACGTGGCGACCGTCAAAGGCTCGCACACCGGCGCCTTCCTGGCGGAAATTCTGAAATAGCGTAGGCAGCCCGACCCCGCGCCCGTGTGGCGCGCAGGGTCGGGCTGAGACCGTATTGCCACCCCGTCTCCCCGTCGATGACACTGCGGCGGGATGCGGTGACCGCATCTCAACCAAAAACTCAATGACGAACGAGAGGACCCCGTGAACACCGAAGATCGCGTCAAAGCAGCCCAAGCCAAGCTCACCGCCCTCGGTGCGCGTCGCGGTGCCGTGACCACCCTGGACCGTGCGCGGCACATCCTGCACACCCAGCTGGAGGCGGACTTCTGCCAGGCGCCCGGTTCGATTAGCCGCGCCCTTCAAGAGCTACGCGACTACCCGGAAGCCGAAAGCCTGCCGCTACTCGCCACCGTGCAGCCTCCCTCCGAGAAGATGGGTGCCGCACGCCGCCGCAACGACGACATCTGGGAGCTACGCGTCGCCAACTACGCGAGCGTAGGCATTCTCTGCGCCAAACATCCGCGCGTACTCGAAAAGGCCATCGACTACATGCTCGGCGACCAGTCGAACTGGCTGGGCGACTATGCACAGCTTCGCCAGCTCAACGAACTGCTCACCCCCTACACCCAGCAGGTTAGCGGCACGAGCATCTACTATACGCCCGGCCGCGCTCTGCTGAACTCGGTCGTACCCGAGGGCGTGCAGGCACAGGAGGTCAAGTGCGCCGTGCCCGGTGTGGGTATGATGCGCCGCGTTGACCCCGCCGAGCTGAAGGCTGCGTTGCTCGCCGAAATCACCGGCGAGCGCACCATCCGCAGGGAGGCAAACGCCTCCGCCGGGGCGCTTGAGGTTGACCCGCAGGACACGGAGGCGCGCGTAACCCGCCTGCGCGTGGAGCTGCTGAGTGAAGAGCAGATCGAGTCGTTCCGCGGGGATAAACGCTACTCGAACGCGCTGGGCTTTAGCACGACCCGCCCGGATGTGCTGGTTCTGGCCGCATACCCGGTGGATGAGAACGCATCTAAGGCACCTGACGCACCCGCATCGGGGAAGAGCCCCGCACTCGCAGACCCTATCGCTATGGTTGGCCTGAGCGATGATTCGCCGATTATGCGCCAGATCGGTATTGATGTGCTGCCCGCCTGGCGTGGTGCCGGCATCGCCAGCGTGCTGGTGCGCGATGCCGCCCGACTCACCCTGGCGGAGGGTTACCTGCCGTTCTACGGTACGAGCCCGTCGCACATGCTGTCGCAGAGGGTTGCGTTGAACGCGGGGCTGGTGCCGACCTGGTGGGAGTACGTTTCCACCAGCATGAACGACCTGCCCATGGACTAAAATTGCCCGCGCTGGGTATAACGGACAATAGGTACGCAGCATGTGCGCAAGGCCCCCGAGATGCAGAATCTCGGGGGCCTTTTATATGCTGAGTTTCGCGTGTTATCCGCGCGGGGTTCAGCGTGCCGGGATTTTCGCGGGGTTTAGCGTCTAGGGTCGCTGCATAAGGAACAGCCTCTAGAGCCTTACCAGTTACAGCTCCGCGCCGTTGCTGGCAATCACCTCGCGGTACCAGTGGAAGGACTTCTTGCGGTAGCGCGCCAGGGTGCCGGTGCCGTCGTCGTTGCGGTCCACGTAGATGAACCCGTAGCGCTTGGACATCTGCGCGGTGGAGGCGCTAATCATGTCGATGCAACCCCAGGTGGTGTAGCCGAGCACGTTCACGCCGTCCTCAATCGCCTCGCGTACCGCGTGCAGGTGCTGGCGCAGGTAGTCGATGCGGTAATCATCTTCCACGGTGAGCTCGCCGTTCACCTCGACCAGTTCGTCGCGGGCGCCCAGGCCGTTCTCCACGATGAACAGCGGCTTCTGCCAACGGTCCCAGTACTGGTTGAGGACCACGCGCAGGCCGGTCGGGTCAATCTGCCAGCCCCACTCGCTCGCGGGCAGGGTCGGGTTCACCACGCCACCGAGGATGTTGCCTTCGCCGCGCTCGCCGCGTGCCGGGTCGCCGGACGCGCAGGTGGACATGTAGTAGCTGAACGACACGAAATCCACGGTGTTCTTCAGGTCCTCGCGGTCCTGCTCGGTGATGTTCAGCTCCACGCCCTTCTCACGCAGGGCACGCAGGAAGTAGCCGGGGTAGGCGCCGCGCACGTGCACGTCACCGAACGCGAAGTTCGCCTGCTCCGCCTGCATGGCGGCGAGCACGTCCGCGGGGTCGGGGGTGAGCGGGTAGGTGGGCATGGCAAGAATCATGCAGCCAATCTGGGCGCCGGGCGCCAGCTCGCGTGCCGCAGCGGTGGCGCGCGCGGAGGCGACCAGCTCGTGGTGCATCGCCTGGTACAGGTCGGCGTCGCTGAGCTGATCCGCCGGGGTGTTAATGCCGCCGGACATGAACGGCAGGTGCAGCATCGAGTTGATTTCGTTGAAGGTCAGCCAGTACTTTACGCGCTTGCCGTAGCGGGCGAACACGGTGCGGGCGTAGCGTTCGTAGAAGCCGATGAGCTCGCGACTGGTCCAGCCGTTGTACTGCTCGACCAGGTGCAGCGGGGTTTCGTAGTGGCTGAGGGTGATGAGCGGCTCCATGCCGTGCTTTTCAAGCTCGTCGAGCACGCGGTCGTAGAAGGCGAGGCCCGCCTCGTTCGGGGTTTCTTCGTCGCCGCGAGGGAAGATACGCGACCAAGCGATGGAGAAGCGGAAGACCTTAAAGCCCATCTCCGCGAGCAGGGCGATATCTTCGCGGTAGCGGTGGTAGAAGTCGATGCCCTCCAGCTTGAGGTTGTCCTCGGTGGGTTCTGCGGTGCGCGGGTACAGGCCGCCGGCGGGCAACACATCCTGCAGGCTGGGGCCCTTGCCGTCCTCGTTCCAGGCGCCCTCGAACTGGTTAGCGGCGGTGGCGCCTCCGAAGAGGAAACCAGCGGGGAACGCGCCGAGCGGCTGCGGCTCGGTCAGCGCCGGGTCGGAGTTGGGCAGAGCGGTGGTTTGGGCGGTGATGTGCTGGTCCTGATGCACGGCGTCCTCCAAGGTGCTGTGGGTCTTTCTTCTACCCTAGCGGAGGGGGTGGGGGAATACTAGGTTTTGCGCTGTTTTCGGGCATTATGCGGGTATGCGAAAGCCCGGTGTCCTCACACGAAAATTCACGTGAGAATACCGGGCTTTTACGCGGTGCTCCTTATACAGCGCTTTTACGCTGAGCTAGGCTTTTACGCTGATCTAGGCCGCCGCGGGGTCTGGGCCGCTAGTTGGCGAAGCCGAGCGCGAACAGCCACGCGGTACCGACCGCACCCCAGACGACGAGGTTCACGATAGCCGCCATGAAGCCGATCTTGAACCATTCGCCCACGCTGAAGTAGCCGGAACCGTAGTACACGCCTGCCGGGCCCGAGGCGTAGTGGGTGATGCCGCCAATCAGGTTACCCATGAAGCCGAGGAACAGCGCCGCGAACATGGGCGGAACACCCGCCGCGACGGCCGCACCGAGGAACACAGCGTACAGGGCCACGATCTGGGCGGTGTTCGAGGCGAACATGTAGTGAATGAAGAAGTAGGCCAGAACCAGCACGGTGAAGGCCAGGGGCCAGGCCATGCCGCTGACGCTGTGGGCGGCCTGCTGGCCAATCCAGTCCACGACCTTGAGCTTCTTGAGGTGGTCGGCCATGCCGACGAGCACGGCGAAGAAGATGAGGGTGGACCAGGCGCTGGAGTTCTTCGCCATGTCCTTCCAGGTCAGAACCTTGGTCACCAGCAGAATACCGATGCCGAAGAAAGCGGCGCTGGTGGCGTCAATACCCAGTGCGGTACCGGTCACCCACAGGATTAGCAGCAGCATGAAGGTGCCGAGCATAATCCATTCCTTCACGCTCATGGGGCCCATTTCGTGCAGTTCCTGGCGGGCATGCTCGGGTGCGTCCGGGGTCTTCTTGATGGTCGGCGGGTAAATCTTCGACATGATCCACGGCATGACAATCAACGCGGCAAGACCGGGAACGATGGCGGCCAGGGCCCAGGTACCCCAGTCGAGGTTGATGTTGTGGTCGTGCGCGAACTTCTGCGCCAGCGGGTTACCCGCCATAGCGGTCAGGAACATGGCGGAGGTGATGGTGTTGACCTGCGCCTCGGTCATGAGCAGGTAGGAGCCGAGCTTACGACGCGATTCGGGGGTTTCGTTGGTGGAGCCGTTGACCTCGGAGAGGGAACGGATAATCGGGTAAATCACGCCACCGGCACGCGCAGTGTTGGAGGGAGTGGCGGGGGCGAGCACCAGGTCGGTGATGGCCATACCGTAGGACAGGCCCAGGGAGGACTTGCCGAGCGCACGCACGAACAGCAGCGCGATGCGCTTGCCCAGACCCGTAATGAGGAAGCCGTCGGCGATGAAGAAGGCGGCCACGATAATCCAGATGGAGGAGTTACCGAAGCCGGTCAGCGCCTCATTCTTGGCGGCCATCGTGCCGGTAATCATGGCGACGGCCAGGCCCACGAGAGCCACGGACGGGGTGGGCAACGGCTGGAAAATCAGGCCGAGAATGGTACCGACGAAGATGGCGAGCATGTGCATGCCGCGCGGGTCGACGCCTTCGGGGGCGGGAACGAACCAGATGGCGAGGGTGACGGCTACGATGATGGCAACCTGCACGATAAGTTTCGTGCGCTTGGACTTCGCCGCCTTCACCTCCTCGGCGGATGCGGCGGTGGGCGCCGCTGCGTTGGCGGGGGTGGACTGTGTCATGGTCCGATCTCCTTTGCGAAACGTACAGGTTGGCGCGCTCGGGGAGTGGTTCTCACCGGGCGCGGAGTGCGTTTCTTCTGCGTTGTCATGCTGTGTCTATGTGCTCGGTGCGGCAGTGTGGGGTGCCGCACTATAGCACCTTTAATCTTAGCGTTTGGGGGTGCCATGCTAAAGGGGTAAGCCGGCGCATTTGAACAGGTGAGCATTTTTCTGCGCGGGCGTTTTCGCAGCCGCCGGTAAGATAGAAAACGTGCAGATTATTCGAGAAACCACACCCGAGTCGGGTGATATCCTCATTCACCACGAGCAGACGGTGCAGATGCTCCGCGAGGTCGCAAGCGGTCAGCGCGAAGCGACCCTGCGCATGTACCAGCCGAACCCCACGGTGGCGTTCGGCCGCCGCGATGAGCTGAACCCCGGATTCGCCGATGCCGTGGCCGCGTGCGAGGAGCACGGCTTTAGAACCCTGGTGCGCAAGGTGGGCGGCCACGCCGCCGCGTACCACCGCGGATGCCTGGTGGTGGACCACTTCCAGCCGGCCACCGACGCCCGCAGCGGCAACACGGTACGCTATCGGCTCTTCGGCTCCATGTTCGCCCAGGCCCTGCGCGAGGTCGGCGTGGATGCGCGCGTGGGCGAGATCCCGGGGGAGTACTGCCCCGGCGAGTACTCGGTGTACGCACAGCTTCCCGAATCCGCCGGCGGCGGGCGCATCAAGCTGGTCGGCACGGCCCAGCGCGTGGTGAGCGGCGGCTGGTGGTTCAGCACGGGCATCGTGGTCTCCGATTCGGCTTCGCTGCGGGCGGTCACCGCGGACGTGTACCGCGCCCTCGGCATGGAGCTCAACCCGGCGACGGTGGGCGCGGCGCAGGATGCGAACCCGAGCCTGCTCATGGAGGACCTTGAGGACGCCATCGTGGAGGCCTACGCGAGCCACGGCTTCAAGTAGGCGGCCCGAGGGGGAGCCCCGGAACATCCGTACACAGTAAACGCACTAGAGTAAAGCAAAGGAGCGCATATGCGTTGGGGTCAGATTAAAGACGAGAAGGGCAGCCGCGCCGTCTGTTTCTTTGAGGAAACGGTCTACGAGCTGCCGGCTAAGTTGAGCCCTCTGCTCAATTTCTACAGCCGGTTCCGCCTGAACTTTGGCGACCCGAAGAACGCGCTGTCGATTCTGAAGGAGAACGGTGCGACGGTCATGGGTCACGGCGAGCAGCTCTGGGAATCCCTGCCCTTCGTGCGCCCGCTGGATAAGCCCGGCAAGGTCGTGTGCGCGGGCCTGAACTACCGCGACCACGCCGAAGAGATGAACCTGCCGGTGCCCGAGTACCCGGCGCTCTTTGCGAAGTTCTCGAACGCGCTCATCGGCCCGAATGATCAGATTCGCATGCCCGCCGACGACGGCACGGGTAGCACGAAGGTCGACTGGGAGGTTGAGCTGGGCCTGGTGGTCGGGGTGCGCCTGCGCAACGCCACCGAGGAGCAGGCGCTTGAGGCGCTGATGGGTTACACGGTCATCAACGATGTGTCGGTGCGTGACTGGCAGGGGCGTTCTTCGGAGTGGTTCCAGGGTAAGAACTGGGATGCGATGACTCCGTTCGGCCCGGTCATCGTGAGCGCCGACGAGGTGGATCCGCTTGCCGGCCTGGAGCTGACCTGCGCGGTGGACGGTGAGGTGCGTCAGCGCGGCTCGACCGCGGACATGCTGTTCAGCCCCGCGTACCTGCTGTCGTATATTTCGCGGTTCATGACCCTGGAGCCCGGCGATATCGTGGCCACGGGTACGCCCGCCGGCGTGGGGCTTTCGCTGCATCCGCGCCGGTGGCTGAAGCCGGGGCAGGAGGTGCGCACCCGCATCGAGGGCATCGGCGAGCTGGTGAATGTCTGCTCGGAGGCGGGCGCGCTGTAGGGGAGTGCCTGCAGGATAGGGACGATACGGGATCGGTTCGGCCGATACGGTTTCGTGCCGGTTCCTACTGGAAGGCCCGGATTGCAGCCCTTCGCACGGGTCTCTCGAAGGCCTTCAGAACCGAATACTTATGCATCCCATCCGTGTCGGCAGGGCGCGGGTGGGATGCCTTTTTATGCCTTATCTGCCTAGTGGAAACCGCGCAATAGAGATTACATTTCAGGGTAAGAAAAATTGCAGGGATGAATGATTAATCTGTGCGCAAGAGCGGGATTAGGGTGTAAAAACCCTCAACCTTTACCCCGATTTCACCCTCGCGCGAAGGGGTTCGAGGTGTTTGTGGCGGGGTGGCTGCGGGGGTGCAATGGGGTAGGAGTCCCAGGATGTGGCCAGGTGTGAGAAATTCAACATTTGTCATGTCGGGGGTCACAGTGGGCTTGTTTGGTGCACCATTTCGGGGAAGGGTGAGGATTTTTTGTTTTTCGTCGGGAGTTTCCTCTGACTAGGAGGAAGGCTTAGGCACTCCGGTGCAAATTCTTTTGAATCGAACACCGGTAAGTACATTACAGTGCAGTGATAATTCACCCTGAACCTGAACCTTTAGCGACTATATGAGTGGTTGTTATCACATTCTCGTTTTGCGCTTACCCCTCGGGAGTCGGTAGGGTATGGGGATTGTCTGAGAGTTTCCTGGGAATTCCTGCCAGTTTCTCGGGGGCGTCGCAACGCACTCGCAGACGAATATTTCACTCACGTCCGTGTTTGTTCATACAAACGCACTCACTCAAACAAGCCGACACGAACGGAAGAAAAACGCATGACCATTACTGCACCCAAAAACCAGGTACAGAACCCCGCGGTAGCCACTGCTGAGGCCGCCGCGCAGAACTTTACGCAGGCCCTCGCGCTAACCTCCGCGACGGGTCTGGCCGCCGGCTCGGCGCAGAACGCGAACCCGCGCTTTGCCGGCCGCCGCCGTGCATCCCTCGCCGTTACCGCGGCACTGGCCACCGCCATCACCGGCGCCAACCTGCCGGCGACCTTCGCGGCTCCCGCCGCTTCGACGACCGAGCACGGCACCTCCGGTGGAACCACCTGCGTTGAGGCCGGCCAGAAGAACGTGCCGACCCTCGCAACCCTCACCTCCGTGGCACCCGGCCCCATCTGCTACTGGAACGACGACCCGGCCGCTCAGACCATCAACACCCTGGCACCGGTGAACTCGTCCCTGACTCGGGAAAACCTGATTACCACCGAGAACACCTCGCCCCTGAGTGGCAAGCTCGCCAGCGACTCTTTCGCCGCGCAGAAGCTCACCGGCACCGAAGCCGTTGCCCCCAACAGCAGCGAGATCAGCCGCACCTTCCTCGAGTACAGCGCAGACGCCGGTAACCACCCCGTCACCACCGCCATTAACGCGGGTACCGTCCGTAAGGACCGCTCCCAGACCGTTGGCGCCCACGAGAACATCCCGACCCTCGCGGTGAACTCCGCCAACCCGCACCAGGAGTACGTCGAGGTCGTCTCCCGCGATCAGCGCGTTAACGCCAAGGCCGAGAATAAGCGCATCCTGACCGGCGGCGTGCCGATTCCGGGCTGGCTGGCCGAAGACCACGGCCTCTCGGGTGACCAGTCCCTCGCCCTGTACGACGAGGCGACCGGCATCTGGCGCTCCTACTTCAAGTTCGTGAAGGACGCCGACGCCCAGACCTACACCAGCACCGCCCGTGTGCAGGTTGGCGGCGGCAACGCCTCCACCCCCAAGAGCGCCAAGATTCAGTACGAGACCGTGGGCCGCGGCAACGCCGGTCAGACCGTGACCATCAAGGCCCCCGTAAGCATCGACGTGAAGTCTGGCAACGCCCGCACCTCGTACCCGATTGCGCGCGGCGCCAAGTTCCGCCTGGCCAAGAACGTGCCCGGCGCGTCCATCAACGAGACCACCGGCGAGATTACCTACAAGGTGCCTGCAGGAACCCGCGGCACCGTGGATATTCCCGTGGCGGTGGACTACCCTGCGACCTACCACGTCTCCTCGGGCGGCTACATGCTCGCCAAGCCCAACTTCGAGGGCGTGGGCGAGGACAACTACTGGCTGACCCTCAAGAACGGCACCTCCTCGGTCGTGGGCATGGCCAACGAGCTCACCCAGATTGGCGTGGACGAGCTGAAGGCCGGCAAGATCAACCACATGGTCTCCATTACTGCCGCCGACTACGCCGCCATGAGCGCCTCCTTCCCCGCGAAGGGTACCGACGGCAAGCTGGACCTTTCCAAGTACCCGAACGCACCGCGTGCCGGCCAGCGTGGCTTCCTGCCCGCCAGCTTCGACGTGGAGGAGTTCCTGGCCAACACTGGCCACGCGGACGACCAGCTCACCCGCATGATCCTGACCGCGATGAAGGAATACGGCTTCATCCTGACGGACCACAACCTCTTCACCAACGCCTTCAACCTGGAGGCTCCCAGCTCCTACGCGCCCTACGCGCGCCAGGGTAAGAACGTGTACAAGGAAGACCCGCAGCTGGCCGCCATGTTCGCGAACTTCGTGCCCAGCGGCTTTACGGGCAACCAGTTCCCGTGGCAGCAGGTGCAGTGGATGCCGGTGAACTACACCGAGTCCGCAGAGAACGCCGCCCGCCGCGAGGGCCTGCAGGTTCCCGAGACGAACGCCGCCGCCGATGCGAAGGCCGCCACCGACAACGCGGCAGATAACGCCGCCGATAAGGATAAGCAGGGCGCCGCGGAGAAGATTGCACGCCCCGTGACCGCACGTAGCCTGCGTGTTCGCCGCGCCACCGTGCGCACCCCGGATGCGCCGCGCATCAGCGACGCCGACAGCCAGGCGACCGCGGTGAACCAGGCCTCGGGCGCCGTGAAGTTCAGCTTCCCCGCTGACTCCTACGGCAAGACCGGAACCGGCTCCGGCGTGATTTACCAGCCGGCAGAGCATCACGCCACCGTCTACTCGGGTGAAACCGCCGTGGCGCAGAGCGTGCACCAGAGCCACAAGGTCTCCCCGAACTACCGTTATGCCCGCGACTACAACTTCCAGGAAATCGAGCAGACCCCGAACTTCCGCCCCAGCCGCTGGGTGAACAAGGAGAAGGTCAACACCGCTGGCGGCCAGTTCTCCAGCGCTGAGACCGGTATTCGTTTTGCCTCCAACGGCAAGACCGGCACCTACTCGATTGATCTGAACACCCACGAGGTCACCGGCACCACCTGGGACCTGCGTCGCGATAATGGTTCGAAGATTACCGTGAACCGCACCGGCAAGGCACCCGCCCGCATGTCCGACGTGAAGGCGAAGAAGGGTGCAGCCGCGCAGCTGTACTCGATCCCGCTGAAGGTGCACGTTGTGGATAAGAACAGCCCGATTGCCCGCGAGGATTCGGTCTCGCTGTACTCGGGTACCACCCAGAACGTGGCGGTGCTGAACAACGACGAGGCTTCCTTCGGCGCGTTCAGCCGCGGTGAGACCGTGAAGAAGCTGGAGCTGCTGAACCAGCGCGGCCAGGTCGTCAGCTCCTACAGCGACGAGTACGGCACCTACCGCGTGGTGAACCTGCCCGACGGCACCCAGGGCATTGCGGTGACCGCCAAGTCGAAGCAGGGCTTCGCGCCGCTGGTCCGCTACCGCGCGGTGACCGACAAGGGCGTGAAGTCCTCCGAGGGTTACCTGCAGGTGGCAGTCGCTAACCGCTAGCCGGACGCACCAGCAGTATTAGCGCACATAGGGGAGAGGGGCACATCAAGAAAGCACGCCGCGCAGGCGTAACTTCCTTGACGTGCCCCGCACCTGTACATAAGGTGAAAATACTATGACTAGCCACCATGAAGACCACCACGAAAATTCCGCCGAAGCTAACACCCACCACGCCGACCACGCTACCGGGGCGCCCGCCTCCGCACCTCTTTTCGAGGGGAGCGGCCCCAAGGACTGGGAGGAGCAGTTCGGCCCGTCCGTGGCGATCTTCTCGGCGCTCGCGAACCCGCTGCGCCTGGCCATTGCGCACCACCTGGTGCACCGCCCGCACAGCGTGAGCGAGCTGCACACCTGCCTGGGCATTTCTCAGCCGCTGGCCTCGCATCACCTGCGCATCCTGCGTGAGGCGCACGTGATTGACCGCGAGCAGCACGGCCGCACCACGATTTACCGGCTGAAGGACCATCATATTAGTCACATTGTGACTGACGTTCACGAGCATACGCGGGAGCATCATGCGGACTAGTCCGCCCTCAAGCTGAGCGTTGCCTGGGAGCCGTTGTAAGATGGTGTGTGTCCGTGCACCAGTACAGTGCGGAATAGTATGCGCACCCGCGGCGCCCCGAGTGGCACGCTTGCGCCTGAGTTAAGGAGACTTATGTCTGCCGCTGATTCTTCAGCAATTGTTATTAGCGTTTCCGGTGAGGAGCGCGAGGTCACCGCGAAGACTGCCGCTGAGCTGTTCGCTGACGACCCGAAGATTGTTGTGGCACGCGTGAACGGCGTGCTGGTTGATCTCTCCCACGAGCTGTCTGCTGGCGATTCCGTTGAGCCGGTTTTCATTCACGAACCGGACGGCCTGAACGTTCTGCGCCACTCCGCTGCGCACGTAATGGCGCAGGCGGTGCAGGAGTACCGCAAGGACGCCAAGCTGGGCATCGGCCCGTACATTACTGACGGCTTCTACTTTGACTTTGATGTTGCCGAGCCCTTCACCCCGGAAGATCTGAAGAAGATCGAGAAGTCGATGATGAAGATCATCAAGTCCGGTCAGCTGTTCCGCCGCCGCGTGGTCACCCACGACGAGGCTGTTGCCGAGATGGCGAACGAGCCGTACAAGCTGGAGCTGCTCTCCTTGAGCCAGGGCCCCGGTTCTGGCGCGGATGCTGCCGAGGGCGCATCCGTGGAGGTCGGCGAGGGTGAAATCACCATCTACGACAACGTGCACCCGAAGACCGGCGAGACCGTCTGGAAGGACCTCTGCCGCGGCCCGCACCTGCCGAACACCAAGCTGATCGCTAACGGCTACGCCCTGATGCGTGCCGGTGGCGCGTACTGGCGCGGTTCTGAGAAGAACCCCATGCTGCAACGTATTTACGGTACCGCATGGCCGAGCAAGGACGAGCTGGTCGCCTACAAGGAGCGCATCGCTGAGGCGGAGCGCCGCGACCACCGCCGCCTGGGCCGTGAGCTGGACCTGTTCTCCTTCCCAAAGACCATTGGTCCCGGCCTGCCGGTAATCCACCCCAAGGGTGGCGTGATTAAGCGCGAGATGGAAGACTACGTGCGTACCCGCCACATTCAGGAAGGCTTCCAGTACGTCAGTACTCCGCACATTTCGAAGGAAGACCTGTTCTACACTTCCGGTCACCTTCCGTACTATGCGGACGGCATGTTCCCGCCCATGGAGCTGGATAACGGTCATTACCGTCTGAAGGCTATGAACTGCCCGATGCACAACGAGATTTACCGTTCTCGTGGCCGTTCGTACCGTGAGCTGCCGCTGCGTTTCTTCGAGTTCGGCACCGTGTACCGTGACGAGAAGTCCGGCGTGCTGCAGGGCCTGACCCGCGTGCGCATGATTACTCAGGACGACTCGCACTCGTACGTGACCAAGGAGCAGGCACCGGACGAGGTGCGTCACCTGCTGAAGTTCATGCTGAGCCTGCTTGAGGACTTCGGCATGACTGACTTCTACCTTGAGCTGTCCACCCGCGACACTGAGGGTGATAAGAAGGATAAGTTCATCGGTACTGATGAGCAGTGGGAGGCGGCTACCGCGGTTCTGGAGCAGGTTGCGAAGGAGACCGGTCTGGAGCTCGTCCCGGATCCCGGTGGAGCTGCGTTCTACGGCCCGAAGATTTCGGTTCAGGCGAAGGACGCGATTGGCCGTACCTGGCAGATGTCGACCGTGCAGTACGATTTCAACCAGCCGAGCCGTTTCGGTCTGGAGTACCAGGCTGCGGACGGCACCGTGCAGGAGCCGGTCATGATTCACTCGGCGAAGTTCGGCTCGATTGAGCGCTTCCTGGG
>FLSH01047210.1_pt1 | contig 22688 bp, 16 predicted proteins | sample 1550441 | NCBI WGS metagenome assembly FLSH01 (sample SAMEA4031756, study PRJEB14383) | metagenome | biome: human; feature: oral; material: saliva | place: Philippines | collected 2014 | reverse complement strand
ATAGTGAAATTACCATCAATATCAGTGATAGCACCCACCTTACCGCCTACAACACTCACCGAAGCACCAATAAGTGGCTCATGACCGCTATCAGATACCGTACCAGTAGCAGTGAAGTCCTGTGCTGATACCTGACTACAGAACATCATCAACGCAAAGAGGATGAGTCCCGATAGTTTATTTTTTATTGTTAGTTTCATAGAATTTAATGCTTTTATGGATTGAATAAGACGAGGAATCATTCTCTCCTCTTCCGTTATTAATCAGCCACAACGAGCGGTATTGTTGATGTAACGACCGTCTTATCGTGCTGATCCTTTACTGTTACCTTCAGCTCAGAAGCTTCCACACCCTGCAACTCCTTGTTCAAGTCGAGTGTTGCCTCACGCTTATCGCGCACGCCAGGCATAGTACCAGTAATCGTCTTTGTACCTGCTACGATAGTATATTTCAAGTCACCAGCCGTACGCTCATTGTATTCACGCGTCAACGTAAGGATGTCCTTACTGCTTAGACGTGTTGGGAAATAAGAGAAAACAGGGTCTGGATAAGGGGTAGCCGTACCTGCCTTTTGCTTTTGGTCACCACTATTCACACCCCACTGATTAGCTCCTGCAGCATCCTTAATGACCTTTATGATAAGATAAGTCATATTTTCAAGCTGAAAAGCTGCCTTTTCATCGGGATCAGCAAGGATGGTTGGCTTGTCTGCCTGCCCTGCATCTTGTGGGTTATAAGCATAGTATTCACTTGGAACACCTACATTCCAAACGTACAAACCATTAGAAAGTTTCTTCAAACCTGTCTTTGCTAACACTGCAGGACGCCATACATCCAAGGTCTGTTGTACAGTCCAATCGTTCAAACCTGAGTGTGCAGCAAACTCTACGAAGTCAGCATCTTTTGCCAATTCTGTCAATGTCTTCTCACCTAATTTATATACATCAGGATTGAAAACTACTGTCAACGGCTCGTCTAAGGTGAACTTATCGGTGAAACCCTTATCTTTCTTGCCACTGAAGAAACGGATTCCATCACCCGACTTCTTAAACTCCTTGAATTCAGAACGGCTGTCAGGAGCTGCGAAAACACCCGACCACATACTACCATCCTTCGTCTTCAGACGCTGCCAAAAGCCTGGCCATGCATCGTCCTCAAACTTTGAAACATCGCTGTTAAAGTACTGTGTTGGTACCATTGTCTTCTTATAGATGTTGTTACCAACGTATTCCAACTTCGCAAAGTCAGATGAATTGCCACCATGACCAGCATCTGGCTCAGTTGGCTGCCATGCCCAAAGATAGAGGTCAACACCCTCCTGAAAACCGACATCGGTCAAATCATAATAGAAAGTAACCTCTTCATCAGCCGTGAAGACAGCAGGAACTGTCCAGCACTTTGGTGCCTTCGGTAGTTCTACACCATCAGCAAACAATGCCAAGGGGAACAAGCACATCAATGCAAATAATATCTTCTTCATATTGATTCTGTTATTTTAGGGGAGTTAGGAAGTAATAAAGTAAGATGGTAACTTATAGAAAAGTCCTACAAAAGGAAGACTTTGAAACTTTGATAAGCCCAAGAGAATAAGTACTGAAACTTCCAAACTCCGAAATTACTTAACTGCCTGTGTCAGATTGTAAGTGTAAGAAACAAAAGGCTGGCCGTTTGTCTTGCGTGTCAAACGATATTCCAGTGTCTTCGTATTCCCCGGCACAGCCGTTACAGTGAGTGCTGTCTCAGCCTTTCCGTCATTGAGAAGGAGTCGACTCGGCGTGTTATCACTCTTTGTGAAATTGTAATCCATCTTCCATGTACCACTTGTTGGTAACAGAAGTGGTGCACTTCCTTCTACCGTGAAGGTCGATGGATTGCCAGCCTCATCTTGGTTTAGATTGATAACAAACGTGTCAAAATCGAGTAGGTCTGTCAATGTCTTTGTACGAGCATTCGCCTCATCAGTCTGCACAACAGAATTAACAACCCACTTACCGCCAATCTTTTCACTCAACGTTATCGGTGCTGTGAAACTTCCGTCATCAACTGTAGAACATCCCGTGAACGCCATTGCCGTAGAAAAGAGTAGTCCAATAGCGAACAAATTACCTCTGATTGTTCTCATAGTGAATCTTGTTTTTAGTTATTGAAAATTTATTTTTGTTGATTGTTTCTTTATTGGCAAAGTTAGTTATCATTATTCATAAAGTAAAGAAAAATGATGATTGTATAAACATAAATCAGTAATAAAATTTATAAACTACTGATAATCAACACCCATTTATCATCCTAAAGTATAAATAATATAACTTGAATATTACTCTTTTAGCCCTTTAAAAGCATCAAAACGATAAACTTTCAGCTAAAAGGGATGCAATTATTAACATTTAAGGTTCTTCCGAAATATGGAGTGATAATCTAAAACTGTTATATTATAAGGCACACGGAGAGACGGAGGGAATGGAGTTTTAAGCCATACATAGAGGTGCCGATGGCACAAAGAGCGACGGAGATATAGCGTACTGATTCCTAATAACTTTTGGGATAAACGCTTTGTGAATAAAATCTCTAATAACACTCGTAATCAACCTCCGTAGCTCCACGCGCCGACGGTGCCTCCGTGACTACCATTACTTTGTTTTAAAAATCCTCCGTACCCTCCATTTCTCCGTGTGACATTTCGTCAGAAACCTAAGCTTATCCGAATCATTATCATCCCAAATTACTAAAGACCTAAATTTAACCCCAATCGGTCATTAGACCACAATATGAATAATTCTTATTACTATGGTATTGTTTCCTAACATCTTTTATTTTCTTATCGGCATCTTGTCCGTCTTTGTAACTTGACGTAGCCCGCTACGTCTGCGTTCCAAAGCCAAACAATCTGCTCGATAATAAAACAAAATATGTTTAGCCTCTAATAACCGATTTGGGGTTAAAAATCTACAGACAAGAAATTGAAAAATCATTACATTATTTCGAAGAAAACTGCTATAAATAAGGATAAAACCACGCGTAAAAAGCAAGTCTGCAACCAACAGTAAATCAATTAGTTATAAAGTAGTAAAGTAAAAGGTGCTTAATTGGACTTCAAAAGGGCGTTAGTAAGCCTCTTAAAGGGCACCTTTTGCAAGTCAATTAGGCGTCTTTTAGAGGCCAAAAGAGCATGTATTGGTTTTGAAGTGTACGAAAATAGTTTACAAATATCAAGTAATAAGGGAATAAGTTGCTTGTAGAAGGCGGATAAAATAGTATCAATTAGCATTTATCACTTAGTTTATTCCCTTTTAGTAAGACCATCCAATTTAGGATAACCATAGCATGCAAGTGGATTAGTTTTTATTCTATTTCCAATCTATGCAACTAACAGAAGAACCATAAAAAGACTGTTCTGTAAATCTCGAAACTATAATTTGCAGAATAGAGAATAAAAAGATAGAGCCTGTCTCACGACAAGCTCTATCTTCTTTAATTAACTTATAAAATGCGTCTAATTAAATCTATATTACTTAAATTACCCAAATAACAAATATATATACCAAATATCATTCTGAAGTTTGCACTTCGTTATACTAAACCTAACTTTAATTCATTAAACTGTTTGCTCTGCATTACACAGAATAAAGAAACCTAATGATTCTATATTGCAGGTAAAAACACCAAGATTTATCATCATTTCCGAAAGCGAAATTACGAAAAAAATGTTTATGAAGACTACTTTTAGGAGCTTGTCATTTACAAATATAAAGGAAACAGAGAGCTATAAGCGTACTTATAGTAGATAAATAGCTCACAATCAGTACATTTAATTTAATTAACTACATCCTATAATATAACTTTGTTATTTGAAGGTAAAAATGCAATAAAAGCCATAGTCACCCCTTAATATCCATAGATTTTATTTGTATTAAGTTCAATTAATAAATTTGTAACATACTGATAACCAGCAAAGTAATTTTTACAACGCCTTTATATACTTGGAATTGGCTTTTTTAACTTTACTTTCTTGTATGAAAACTCTATTTTTGTCATCAGAAATCTAATCTCAAGAACTCATTTTATAAAAACAAAATCAAGTAATATGATGAAGAAAAAGTTATTAATCGCTCTGACACTTCTATTGTCTGGTACGATGGTGTCAAAGGCATCTTACGCTGATGACTGGAATATCCCGTCAGCTGATGCTAAGGGACGAGTGGGTGCTTTAATGCCTTACACACGTTACGACTCTGAGACAGCAACGCTTGGTGGAGGCGCAACATTGAAGACCTCTCCTACTTGGTCTCGTAAGGAGATAGCCTCGCAGGCTTCTCGTCAGTCGTATGTTGACCTTCCTTCTAATGGTTCCTACGCCGAGTGGACTATGAAGGGAGATGCTAATGGTGTGACATTACGCTTTACAATGCCTGATTCTCCTGACGGAATGGGATTGAATGGTTCGCTGGATGTCTATGTAAATGATAAGAAGGTACAGACAGTCAATCTGACATCTTATTATATGTATCAGTACTTTGCAGGTGGTAATCCAGCTGATAAAAGTGACGGTGGAACAGCTTGTTTTGCCTTTGATGAGACCCACTTCCTCCTGAATAAGGCACTCCGAGCAGGCGATAGGATCCGCATTCAGAGTTCTGGTGCCAATGGTTATGACTATGGAGTAGACTTCATTGAGACTGAGGTTGTGCCTGAAGAGATTGAATGCCCTGCTGGTGCGGTGAACGTTACAGATGCTAAATACCGCAAGTATGTCAAAGGAAATGATTATCTCAAGGCTTTTGAAGAAGCTTTGAAGGATGCTGATGCAGGCTCAAAGGTGCTTTATATTCCTGCTGGAACATTCGAATTGAGCGGTATATGGTACATCTTTGGATCCGACGTAAAGATTACTGGTGCTGGTATGTGGTATACTAACCTTAAGTTTACGAACCCTAATCCATTCGGAGGAGGTATCTCTGGCGGTAATGGCTCACATGGACCAGATGGCTATTGTAGTAATGTTGAGATCTGTAACCTATACCTCAACTCTAATCTGAGGAGTCGTCATAACCAGCAAGCAGTGTATAAATGCTTCATGGATGTCTTCAAGGGCGGAAGTGTTATCCATCATGTATGGGAGGATCACTTTGAGTGTGGCTTCTGGATAGGCGATTACAACGGTAAAGTAGATTATAGCAATGGTTTGAAGATTATCAGCTGTCGTATCCGTAATAACTTCGCTGATGGTGTGAACTTCTGCCAAGGAACATCTAATGCAACGGTTTATAACTGTAGTGTTCGTAACAACGGTGATGACGGTTTGGCAATGTGGAACGATCATACAATGGGTGCTGTAGACGAAAAGAACAACACCTTCGCTTACAATACCATTGAACTTATCTGGCGTGCAGGCGGTATTGCCCTCTATGGTGGTGATGGTCATAAAATCTATAACAACTATATTGCTGATATGTTCATGGCTGCGGGTATTCATCTGAATGATGTATTCCCTGGTCCAAAGTATACAAATACACAGAAGATTAGCTTTGACAATAACATACTTGTGCGCTGTGGAACCAACGATGACAGCTGGCATGAGGACTTAGCTGCCATTGATATCAAAGGTGGTGTACGTAATGTAGTCTTCAATAATACGAAGATTTATGACTCTCCTTTCGATGCTATCCGTGTCATGTCAGGCCCAACAGGCATTGAATTTAAGAATACAGAGATCCTTGGTGCTTCCCTTGCAGGACAGACAACCAAGTATTCTACATGGGAACACTCTACTGGTGCGATTCGTTTGGACGTCGATGGTGTGAAGTTTAGCAATGGTATTAAGATTGCAAACGTCAGCGAGGACAAGATTAAGAACAACCAAACATGGCCTGTATGGACTGATAATAACAAGGCACGTGCGGCAGCTATCGGTTATGAATACCTGAGTGACGCTACGTATAAGGTACCTGATTTCCCTGAAGCAGACACAAGTCAGCAGGGAGGTATCGTCAATCCGCTGGAAGGTATCAAGGGATATGATGTCGCTTTACGAGGTTTACGATGGGAGAATGCCGAAGGTAGTACTGTACTAAAGGAAGGAGACGATGTTACCTTTAAGTTTGCTCTTCAGAATGTAAGCAATGTTGACATTCCTGCAGGTGTAAATATTGGTGTGAAGGTGACTGTCGATGGACAGGAGAGTTACGTTACTGCAAGCTATAAGAATGGACTGAAAGCAAAGCAGACCATCATCCTTACAACTCAATCAGCATGGAAAGCAACAGCCGGAGGACACGCTGTAAAGGCTGAAGCTGACTATCGTAATAAACTTACTGATGAGGTAACAAGAGACAATAACAGCCGTGAGAAGAAGTTTAATGTAGCTGAAAAGGATGACAACGGAGACTATACTCCTGTCACAGGAGGCTATGACCTCGTTGTTACAAAGGCTTCCTTCGATAAGAAAACCATTAATCCAGGCGATGAAGTACGCTTCACTGCGACGATTGTTAATGCAGGTGATAAAGACGTACCAGCAGGTACAAAGCTCGGTGTTCAGTTCCAGATTGATGGCAATACCAGTGTTATCACATGGAACGATAAGCACTATGGCGGTCTGAAGTCACATCAGAAGATTACACTTTCAGCAACTGGTGGTACCAACGGAAAGAGTACTTGGACAGCTACAAACGGTGTTCACACACTCACTGCATGGGTCAATGACACACACGACTATAGAGATGAGGTGAATGGAAGTGACGATGCTAATAAGAAGAGTATTGAACTAAAGATCCCATTGGGGGCTATCAGATTCTTCTCAGCAGGTGAAGTCAATTCTCCAGACGACTTGAATAACCTCAACCAGACCAACCGTATCGAAGGTTTGTCAGGTAAGACAGCTGTGGATGAAGCCTACTATGACCTACAAGGAAATAAGGTTTCAACATCCAAGGAGAATCTAAAACCAGGTCTTTATATCCATAAGGGAAAGAAATTTATCGTAAGATAATGTCATAGCTACCTATGGGGAGTAATCTAATGAAAACTCACCCATAGAACATAAAAGTATCGGCTGGATAGAAGTTCCAGTCGATATTTTTTTGTAGTTATTAATAAAAGTTTTATTTTTGCAAGTAGATTGGATGACAAAAAACATCTGATTACCCATAAACAATACCTCAGATGAATACGCTTATGAAGATATATCTGTCATTATTATTTCTTATTATCCCCTTATTCTGTGCTGCGAATAATGAGAAATGGGAAGAACGGCTACACCAACTCGACCAAAGTTTAGAAAAGAAAAAGCTTTATGAACATGAAAAACTTGAGAAAATCAAACGATTAAAGGACCGTTTGAAAACGATTCCAGCGAAGGATAGATTCGAAATAGACCGACAGTTATTCAAAGAATATTCATCTTATCAATATGATTCTGCCTACGCCTATGCTAATCATCTCCTTTCCGAAGCACGCAGATTGAAGAATCCTAACTATGAAGTTGAAGCACATTGCGACTTAGTATTTTGTCTTTTGTCTGCTGGATTATATACAGAGGCTTTCAACGAACTACACTCTATTCACACGGAAGGAACTAATCCCAATGCAAGAAAGCTTTATTACACCATGGCATCACGCCTTTACTATGACGTATCTGACTATACACGCACTGAACCCTACCAGAGTCAATACGTGAAACAAGCAGGTATATATACCGATTCCCTACTTCATTATCTCCCAGCAGGCTCAACAGAATGGCTCTATGCGGTTGGAATGAAACAGATGAAGGAACGGAAATACGAGGCTTCTCTTGATACTTTCAAACAGTTCTTACAGAAGAAAGGAGTGGATTTGCACCACAAAGCCATTGTTACATCTTGTATTGGCTGGATTTATCTCTTTCTAAAGGAGAATGACTTGGCTATGGATTATCTTGCTCAGGCAGCCATATATGACAACGAAGGAGTGGTCAGAGAGACTACTGCCCTTTGTACATTGGCTAATCTTCTCTATAAAGAAGGAGACATACAGCACGCTACGGAGTATGTAAGAGAGTCGCTCGCAAATGCTAACTTCTATGGAGCAAGACAGCGTGTGATTGAGGTTAGCAGCGTATTGCCTATCATTGAACAGGATAGATACAAGATAATGCAGGGACAACGCAATGCTATTGCTATGGCTGCAATAATCTTCATCCTCTTTGTCATTGGACTGTTGATGGCAGGATGGTTTATCCGTAGGCAAATGATAAAGCTGAAGAAGGCACAAGCACTTATCGCACGACGCAACCAACAGTTAGAAGTTAAGAACGAACAGTTGGAGGAGGTGAATAAAATCAAGGATGAATACATTGGTAGGTCATTCTATATCAACTCAGAATATATCAATAAAGTCGAGAAACTTTATCGTTCCATTGACCGCAAGATTTCCATGCATCGATTTGAAGACTTGCGTTCATCATTAAAAGAGAGTGAATTAGGAGAAGAGAGAAAGACGATGTTTGTGGATTTTGATGAGACTTTCTTGAAGCTTTTCCCCCATTTCATCGAACGATACAACGAGCTCTTTGACGAACCAGATCAGAAGCCACTCGATAAGAAACAACTTACCACCGAGATGCGTATCTTTGCACTTATCCGATTGGGTATCACTGATTCTGAGCGTATTGCTACCTTCCTCAACTACTCTGTACACACCATTAACACCTATAAAACACGTGTAAAGAACCGTTCACGCGTTGATAATGATAAGTTCGAACGGCTTATCATGGAGATATAAAAAGCCCCTCTAAGACTTTTAAACCCCAATCAATCATTAGCCACAATGTGTATTGTAATCTAATGACTGATTGGAGTTAAACACTTCGAAAATCTACAGATAAGGATTTGAAAAATCATTACATAATTTCAAATAAGACATCTATAAATAACGACAAAAGCACATACAAAAAGCAGGTTTGTAACCATAAGGAAATGAATTAGTTATAAAGTAGTAAAGTAAAAGGTGCTTAATTGGACTTCAAAAGGGCGTTAATAAGGGTCTTAAAGGGCACCTTTTGCAAGTCAATTGGGCGTCTTTTAGAAGCCAAAAGAGCAGCTATTAAAAATCAAGATGCGAAAAATTATTACAAAGTAATAGGCTATTAGCCCTATTGGGCTTATTGGGTTTATTAGCCTAATTGGACCAATTAGCCTTATAGGCTTATTAGGCTAATAGAAATAATTAGGCTTATTAGCCTTAAATAGTACCTTATTAGATACTAACAAAAAAGCAACAGGCGTTTACAGAAGATGATGAATGTGATAGGTATTATCACTTACCATCGGCTGTAAACGCCTGTCTTATTAATTCTTTTACCGCTATTTATTAATTTTCAAAAGCCTCTGCCTCAGCAGCTGCAATAATAGCTTCACGGTCAATAGACTTAGAATGAGAAATATCAGAGAGGTCAAAATCCTCATTGTTAGCCTTCTTTTCTTCCTCAACAGAGGAATCAGTCAGTTCTTCTTTCACTTCATCAGCAGCCGATGACTTCTCATCAAAGACTTCTGTTTGGAAAGGATTCTCATGTTTCTCAACCTTTGGTTCAGAACCTTCAATGAAGTTCATGTCCTGTGAAGTCTCAGGAACATTGAGCACTGGTTCTTCTTCCATCTTTGTACGGTTGGCTTTGGCAGCAAAAACCTCATCTATAAACTGGGGCTCACGACGCAAACGCTGGAGCGTAAGTTTGGAAGCCTCTTGCTGGCTTTCCTTCTTAGAATAACCGTGTCCCTCTCCACATGGAATACCCTCCATGATCACTTGGAAATGGAAAGTAGGACTACCCTGTTTATCTTTTTGGTTTTCAATCAGCTTAAACTCCATATTGACCTTGTTCTTCTGGCTCCACTCAATGAGTTTTGACTTGAAGTTCACCTCCTTGTAAGCAACCTTATCAATATTGATAAGCTTCCCAAGGACTTGCTGCTTCATAAACTTCATACAAGCATTGTAGCCATGATCAAGATAGAGAGCGCCTACGAGTGCCTCAAAAGCATTACCCCCTAAATAACTGTTATGCGAAGACGTCTGCCCGTTAGAGAGAATCAACTGTCCGATTCCCATCTCTTTTGCCAGGCGGTTTAGCGTATCGCGTTGTACTATCTTTGAACGAGTGTTTGTCAAGAAACCTTCACGCTTGCCTGGGAAGTGCTCATAAACGATGTCACCGACAATGGCATCGAGAATAGCATCACCAAGAAACTCAAGGCGTTCATTGTTTACTGGCTTACCCTTTGCGTTACGACGCGCTACGCTCTTGTGCAAGAGTGCAGTCTTATAATAACTGATATCGTGAGGAATAATGCCGATAATTTGGTACAAAGACAAATAAAGCTCCTTCTCCTTACGGAAAGGGAGCTTTATTCTATCAATTATATTATTCAGCATACTTCTTGAATACAACACAAGCATTGTGACCACCGAAACCGAAGGTGTTGCTCAGTGCAGCACGTACCTCACGTTTCTGTGCCTTGTTGAACGTAAAGTTCAAGTTGTAATCCAATTCAGGATCCTGATCATCTTCCTCATGGTTGATGGTTGGAGGAACGATATCTTCCTTCACAGACATGACACAAGCCAAAGCCTCTACAGCACCAGCTGCACCGAGGAGGTGACCTGTCATACTCTTTGTAGAAGAGATATTCAACTTGTAAGCAGCATCACCAAACAAAGCCTTAATAGCCTTTGCCTCTGAAATATCACCTACAGGAGTTGATGTACCGTGAACGTTGATATAGTCGATATCCTCTGGCTTCAAACCTGCATCCTCAAGTGCTGCCTTCATAACGAGCTTAGCACCAAGACCCTCTGGGTGAGAAGCAGTGATATGATGAGCGTCAGCTGACTCGCCTTCACCAACCATCTCTGCGTAAATCTTAGCACCACGAGCCTTTGCATGCTCCAACTCCTCAAGGATAAGACAACCAGCACCCTCACCCATTACGAAGCCATCGCGGCTTGCAGAGAATGGACGTGAAGCGTGTTCTGGGTCATCATTGCGTGTAGAAAGTGCATGCATAGCATTGAAACCACCTACACCACAAGCGCAAATAGCAGCCTCAGCACCACCACTAACGATAATATCAGCCTTACCAAGACGAATCTGGTTGAATGCTGCAGCCAAAGCGTTAGTTGAAGAAGCACAAGCAGATGTTGTTGTATAGTTAGGACCGTGGAATCCATACAGCATACTAATCTGTCCAGAAGCGATATCTGCAATCATCTTCGGAATGAAGAAAGGATTGAACTTAGGACCATTCTCTGGATGCTGTGCGTAATAACTCACCTCATCTTCGAATGTCTTGATACCACCAATACCTACACCGTAGATTACACCTATGCGGTTCTTGTCAACCTTCTCTAAGTCGATGTTAGCGTCCTTAACACCCTGCATAGCACTAATCATAGCCAACTGAGTGTAACGGTCGAGCTTACGAGCCTCCTTACGGTCAATGTAATCATTGATGTTAAGGTCTTTTACCTCACAAGCAAACTTCGTCTTGAACTGGGTTGTATCGAAATGTGTAATAGGAGCAGCACCACTCTTACCTGCCAGCATGTTCTGCCAAGTCTCCTCTGGAGTGTTACCCAATGGAGTAACGGCGCCAAGACCTGTTACAACTACTCTTTTTAATTCCATGCGTGAAATATAAATTAAAAAAGTAAAGTTAAAAAAAAAGCCAAGCAAAGGCATACGCTTTGCTTGGTACTTTTATCTTGAGTAAACCTTACTTAGCGTTCTCCTCGATGTAAGAGATAGCGTCGCCTACTGTAGAGATCTTCTCAGCCTTATCGTCTGGAATAGAAATACCGAACTCCTTCTCGAACTCCATGATGAGCTCTACTGTATCCAAAGAGTCAGCACCGAGGTCGTTTGTGAAACTTGCCTCTGGTTTTACCTCAGCCTCATCAACGCCGAGCTTCTCTACGATAATAGCCTTTACTTTTGATTCAATTTCTGACATAATTGTAAGTTTTAAAATGTTTAATATTGATTTCCAAATTCAAAATGCGCTGCAAAGGAACTGTTTTTTTTCCATGTGTGCAAGTTTTTTTATTAAAAATACACTATCTATTGCACAAACCATATAGCTTTGTGCATATTTTTGGGCGTTTTTACACTTAATTGTACGATAAATCAAACAATTATATCGGATTATTCAAAACTTTATTTATGCCACTACGTGGAATTAAACTGATTTTATAAACTGCTACACCTTATTATTATTAAGACGAAAATACAGCAATGTTGTTTATTGTCACCCATCATGCGCATTTTATCCGACATCGTAAAGCACTCTTAATTGCCTTTTACAGTTTAAGCATAGTATGCTTTTTGCAAGCTTATAAAGCATTCACACCATTGGTGTTAAGCGTTCGCACCATACGTGCTAAGCACCCGCACCATATGTGCTGAACCTCCATACGATGATTAGGAAAGGGGAAAAAGGTTAATTATAACTCGTCCACAAATATGGAATTGAAGTCTACATAAATAAGGAATAGCACCTGTGTGGAGGAAGTTTTATCCTCTCCTATTCCGAATGAAACAATGAAAAAAATGGGATTTCATTTGTAGATAGTTAGTGGGTTATAATGATTTTCCTGTCACTTCTGTCACTATCTATAAACTTATAAACACTTAATTGACAAGTAGTTAATACAAACTGTTAAAATGACAGCAAACGAAATATAAACTTATTGTATAGATATGTGGCATATTCAGAGGGGCTTATAAGCGTATGAAATCCACTTAGAAGGGATATTCCTTATCGCATCTTATCTGTATTTGTGATTTGATATAGACCACTACTCCTACATTGTAAAGACAGACAAGCAGCTCAATAAGAAAATAAAATATGTTTAGGCGCTCATGACTGATTTGAGATTAAGCGATTAACAATGAAAAACAAGAGTTTTTATTTTGTCCTTTAAGGAATTTACTTTATATTTGCAGAATAAACAGAAAAATAAAAACCGAATGTCATTTACAAAACATTGTAACGAGATTTTCAATCAGGCAATCCGTGATTATCATATTACGGACAACGTAGATACGCCGATTAATAACCCTTACGACAGAGATTCCATTGAAAACCGTCTCTATCTGAAATGCTGGATTGACACAGTACAGTGGCACTTCGAGGACCTTATCCGCGACCCACATATCAACCCAGACGAAGGAATGAGTCTCAAGCATCGTATTGACCGCTCTAACCAGGACCGTACAGACCTTGTTGAGCAGATTGACTCGTATTTCCGTCAGCTCTACTCTGACGTGACTCCACTCCCAGATGCAACTATCAATACCGAGAGTCCAGCATGGGCAGTTGACCGTCTGTCTATCCTTGCATTGAAGATTTATCACATGAAGGAGCAGACTGAGCGCAAGGATGCTTCAGCTGAGCACGTTGAGAAATGTAAGTCTAAGCTGAATATCCTCCTCGAACAACAGAAGGATCTCAGTCTTGCCATCGACCAATTGCTCGATGACATTGAGCATGGCCGTAAGTACATGAAGGTTTATCGTCAGATGAAAATGTACAACGACCCTGCAACCAATCCGATTCTTTACAACAAGAAATAAAATGATGCCCCTCCCACTCTGCATAGGGAGGGGCGTAATTACTCGCTCAGAGTAAACATCAATGCGCTTTATTAGTTATTGAATAAGCATATCTTATTGCTTATCTTTATCAATAATAACCTTTTTCCTCTATTCTTTATCCTGCTTATTCATTTCTGTTAGCCTATGAAAACCCCACATATTCTTATCATCCGATTCTCTGCTATGGGCGACATTGCTATGACAGTTCCCATCGTTTATTCGCTTGCAAAGCAGTATCCAGATGTGAGAATAAGTGTACTTTCTCGTCCTTTTGCACAGCCATTCTTTCAGCATTTGGCACCAAATGTCGACTTTATGGCTGCCGATTTGAAAGAAGAATATAAAGGTTTTAGAGGATTAAACGCACTTTACCGTCGGTTGGTAGCAAAGCAATTTACAGCTGTAGCCGATTTCCATAACGTACTCCGAACCCGTTTCCTCCGCTTACGTTTCCTTCTCGATGGCAAAGCTGTGGCACATATCAATAAGCATAAGCAAGGAAAGAAGCTACTCTGTCGGGAAGAAAATAAGGTTTTCATACAGCAGCCTACCTCCTTTCAAAACTATGCTGACGTACTCGAAGCGTTAGGCTATCCTATTAAACCTGAATTTACGAGTATCTTCCCTGCTGAAGGTGGCGACTTACAGCTTCTCCCTAATATAATAGGTGTAAAGCAACTATCGGAACGATGGATAGGTATAGCACCATTTGCAGCACATGCAGGTAAGATGTATCCACAGGAAAAGATGGAACTTGTGGTGCGAAAACTTACTGAGAAACATCCTTCTTGGCGTATCTTCCTCTTCGGTGGTGGTAAACAAGAAATAGAAGTATTGAACCAATGGGCAGCACAATATCCGCAATGTCTTTGCGTTGCTAACGTCCTTAAAGGACTCGAAAAGGAACTCATCCTTATGAGTCATCTCGACACTATGGTCTCAATGGATAGTGCTAACATGCACCTTGCTTCCCTCACTGGTACACGAGTGGTAAGTGTATGGGGTGCAACCCATCCTTATTGTGGTTTTATGGGTTGGCAACAGAAGGAAGAAGATGCTGTTCAAATCAATACACTCTCTTGCCGTCCTTGCTCTGTCTTTGGTAACAAACCCTGCCATCGAGGTGACTTCGCTTGTATGAATAATATTCTTCCAGAAGAGATTATTCAGCGTATTGAAGAGGGGTTGCTGTAGGAATAGAATATAGAAAGATTTTAAAGAATAAAGATATAAAACTTCAACATCATAAAAGTATGAAACAAACTGCACTCTTCTTCGTCTTTCTTCTTACTCTCCTATCCTCCTGTTGTAATAAGACTTGTCAAAAATCAACAGACAATAATCCATTAGATAGTCTTGTTCTTGTAGACACCACAGAGATGAAATCAGCCTTTTTGGGATGTATTCATCGTTTTATTAAACAATATCCTAAGGACAGTACGTTTATTCTTAAATGTGGATATGGATATGAAGACCATGGTATTTTTACAAATGGGGTCTATATCAACAGTGACGTTTTTGTTATCTATCCTGCTTATTATGACGCGTTTATGGGTGGAGAATGGTCTGTTGATGACATATATCCTTCTCATTATTTTAAGGTTGACAACCGCATCGTCTTCCTCTGCTCACGTTCAGATTCCTTTATGAAGCAGGAGAAATACCGGAAAGCCTACCATCAGATAGTGTCTGATAGACTACGTGTACGCTATAATGATTTAGCTTTTATCCTTGTTGAACACAAAGACAATAAGGCTACATTATTATCAAGTGACGAAATAAGAAAGCGTAAGATTAGTCCTATCAGTGGTTTTAGAACAGTTGTCAAGTTCAAAGCTCCAAAGCTTACGGATGAGTCATCAGATGACGAATAAGCTTATCAAGCAGAAGGGCAAGGCGATTTTTATTTGATAAAACCATAAACTATAATTTTAAATACCAAAATAAGTGCTTTTTGTAAGCAATAAATAGAGATTTTGAACAGCTAAGAATATTTCAATTTTAAACAAAAAATAGCACTTAATTCTTTGCTATTTTGGATAACAATTAAAAGTTAGAAAGTAATCAAAATATTCCATTTTGGATAACTATCATATCAGTTTTTTTTCTTAACTTTGTCCATACAAAAACCCGCTAAAAGGCGTAAGTTACTAATAATATGTTACTTATACGTAAATAAGTAAGTTTCAATAGCGAAATGAAGTAGTACAAAATAGAAAACTTTATAAAAGAAGTAATGAATATAACAAAACGTAATGGAGAAGTAGAAGTCTATAATAACGAAAAGATTTCAATAGCCATTAAAAAGAGTTTTATAAGCACCGGAAAGGATATTTCAGACAGTGAGATAGCCGGAATGGTAAGCGAAGTAGAGCAGTTCATCAAAGAGAACCCTGAACTGCGCACTGTGGAGGATATCCAGAACCGTGTAGAGAAGTGTCTTATGGCACATGGTCATTACGATGAAGCGAAGAATTATATTCTCTTCCGCTATCAGCGTAATGAGCAGAGACAAGCTATTAATTACATTGTGTGGACTGCTGACGATCGTGAGTTGGCTGATGTATTGCACAGTGTAGCACGAGAATACCGCGAGCGTTCTTATAGTATGGTGACTCTTCAGGAGAAGTTCTCAAGTTTCACTAAGCCTGGTATGTCACAGAAAGACTCAATTGATGCACTTATCAAGGCTGCCGTAGAATTGACAACACCAGAAGCTCCAGCATGGGAGATGATTTCAGCACGTATTCTTTCTTATCGTTCTGAGAAGAAAATCACCCGTTTGGAGGAAGAGTTGGGACTCAAGACCTTCTATCGTAAGGTTAAATATATGACCGAAGAAGGACTTTATGGTGATTATATTCTTCAGAACTATAGCGAAGAAGAAATCAATGAGGCTGCTACTTTCATTGATCCTGAACGTAATAAACTCCTTAATTATTCAGGTCTTGATCTACTTCTAAAGCGTTATGTTATAAAGAATTACTCTGGTAAAGTGATTGAACGTGTACAGGAAATGTTCCTTGGAATCGCACTTCATCTTGCTATGCCAGAGAAGGAAGACCGCCTTATGTGGGTACGTCGCATCTATGACTTGCTTAGTAAGTTGGAAGTAACGATGGCAACCCCTACCCTCTCTAACTCTCGTAAGCCAAGTCATCAGCTTTCAAGTTGCTTCATTGACACCGTACCAGACAGTTTGGATGGTATCTATCGTAGCTTGGATAACTTCTCACAGGTGAGCAAATTTGGCGGTGGTATGGGTATGTACTTCGGTAAGGTACGTGCTACAGGTGGTAATATCCGTGGTTTTAAGGGCGTAGCAGGTGGTGTTATCCGTTGGATGAGACTTGTTAATGACACTGCTGTAGCTGTTGATCAGTTAGGTATGCGCCAAGGTGCTGTAGCCGTTTACTTAGATGTATGGCACAAAGACCTACCAGAGTTCCTACAACTTCGTACCAACAACGGTGATGATCGTATGAAGGCACACGACATCTTCCCAGCTATCTGCTATCCTGATCTTTTCTGGAAGATGGCTGAGGAAGACATGAATCAGAACTGGTCGCTCTTCTGTCCTAACGAAATTATGCGTATCAAGGGTTACTGTCTTGAGGATTGTTATGGCGAAGAGTGGGAACGTAAGTACCTTGATTGTGTGAATGATCAGCGTCTTTCACGTCGTGTTATTAGCATTAAGGATATTGTTAGATTGGTTCTTCGTTCTGCTGTTGAGACCGGAACACCATTTACATTCAACCGTGACACAGTGAACAGAGCTAATCCTAACGCTCATAAGGGTATGATTTACTGCTCTAATCTCTGTACTGAGATAGCTCAGAACATGGCTCCTATTGAGACTGTATCTAAGGAAGTAGAGACAAAGGATGGTGATACTGTTGTTGTTACAACTACTCGTCCAGGTGAGTTTGTAGTATGTAACTTGGCAAGTTTGTCACTTGGTAGACTTCCATTGGAGGATGAGGAGAAGATGAAAGAAAAGGTAGCAACCGTTGTTCGTGCACTTGACAACGTTATCAACCTTAACTTCTATCCTGTTCCTTATGCACAGCTTACCAACCAGCGTTATCGTTCTATTGGCTTGGGTATTAGTGGTTATCACCATGCTCTTGCTAAGCGTCGCATTAAGTGGGAGAGTGAAGAGCATTTGGAGTTTATGGATAAGGTGTTCGAGACGATCAACCGAGCAGCTATCCTTGCCAGTTCAAACCTTGCTAAAGAGAAGGGAAGCTATCAATTCTTTGAGGGAAGTGACTGGCAAACAGGTGCCTACTTTGATAAGCGTGGTTATGACAGTGCTAAATGGCAGGATGTTCGTAAGACAGTTGCATTACAGGGTATGCGTAATGCTTATCTACTTGCAGTCGCTCCAACCAGCAGTACAAGTATTATTGCAGGTACAACAGCTGGCTTAGACCCAATCATGAAGCGTTTCTTCTTAGAAGAAAAGAAGGGAAGTATGCTTCCACGTGTTGCTCCAGAGCTTTCAGATGAGACCTACTGGATGTATAAGAGTGCTTACCTTATCAACCAAAAGTGGAGTGTTCGTGCTTCTGGTGTACGTCAGCGTCATATCGACCAGGCACAGAGTATGAACCTCTATATCACAAATGACTTTACAATGCGTCAGATACTCGACCTTTACTTACTTGCTTGGAAAGAGGGTGTCAAGACTATCTACTATGTGCGTAGTAAGTCATTAGAGGTGGAAGAGTGTGAGAGCTGCTCATCATAATTCAGAATTCACAATTCATAATTCATAATTCATAATTCATAATTCATAATTATGATTACTACTATTTACTGAATAGAAGAAATTCATTGAGTAAGTAGACAAACAAAATAATAGTTTACATCACTAATCATAATTATGAATTGTGAATTATAAATTATGAATTAAAGTAGTAATCATAATTATGAATTCTGAATTGTGAATTATGAATTAATACAATTAATGGATTTAATATATAAGAAATAATGGACAATCAATTAAAACGTAATACCTTATTCAATCCTTCAGGCGATATCGACTTACGCTTGAGACGAATGATTGGTGGCAATACTACTAATTTGAATGACTTCAATAATATGAAGTATTCATGGGTAAGTGACTGGTACAGACAGGCAATGAATAACTTCTGGATTCCAGAAGAAATCAATCTTTCACAAGACTTTAAGGACTATCCACGTCTTGAAAAGGCTGAACGTACAGCCTATGATAAGATTCTGAGCTTCCTTGTTTTCCTTGATTCGCTGCAGAGCAATAACCTCCCAACCCTTAGTGAGTATATCACTGCAAACGAGGTAAACCTCTGTCTGCATATTCAGGCATTCCAAGAGTGTATCCATAGTCAGAGTTATAGCTACATGCTCGACACTATCTGTAGTCCTGAAGAGCGTAACGACATTCTTTATCAGTGGAAGACCGATGAGCACCTCTTGAACCGTAATAAGTTTATTGGCGACTGTTACAATGAATTCCATGAGAAAAGAGATAAGTTCAGCTTGATGAAAACACTCATTGCTAACTTCATCCTTGAAGGTATTTACTTCTATAGCGGATTTATGTTCTTCTATAATCTCAGCCGAAATGGTAAGATGTCGGGGTCTGCACAGGAGATTCGCTATATCAACCGAGATGAGAATACACATCTATGGTTGTTCCGTAGCATTATTCTTGAGCTGAAGAAAGAGGAGCCTGATATGTTTACTCCAGAGAAGATAAAGGTTTATGAGGATATGATGCGTGAGGGTGTACGTCAGGAGATAGCATGGGGTCAATACGTTATCGGCAATGATGTGCAGGGTCTTAACGCGCAGATGGTGTCTGATTACATCCGTTATTTGGGTAATCTTCGCTGGTCTGGACTTGGCTTCGGTTTCCTCTATGACGACAACCAAAAAGAACCAGAGAACATGAAGTGGGTTGGTCAGTATTCAAATGCTAATATGGTAAAGACCGACTTCTTCGAAGCTAAGAGTACAGCTTACGCCAAGAGTACTGCACTGATTGATGACTTGTAAGTTTAATTCATTATTAATTCAGAATTCATAATTCACAATTCATAATTATGATTACATTGGTAATTCATAATTTATAATTCACAATTCATAATTATGATTACTCCTTATTGCTAATGTTATGTTTAGGATTTTCCTTTCATAACACCCAAAATAAGTAATCATAATTATGAATTGTGAATTTTGAATTATGAATTTCTTTTTATCCAAAGTACGAACTATAACCATGAAAGACATCAACTATATTCTATTTACTTTTGGTATTTTGCCTCTTCAATAATCATGAGTTGCTTTACAATTACCAATATATTGCAACGTAATTAACACATAACACCATTAGTGTTAACCCTTAGCACACTATGTGCGGAGCATCAGCACAACGCTTAAAGATGGCATAAAAAGTGATTAGAGCTATTATAATACATCGTAGAACACGAATGATTCCTTTATAAGGGAACATTTACTAAACAATACTTATACAGATATTGAACTAATAACTGTTGATAACTCTGTGGAAAACTATGTTGATAACTATTTTATAACTCTGTGGATATCCACACAACCATAGAAGAAGACCGCTCTATGTGGATATCCACAAGGTTATTAATGCAGTTTTATAGAAGTTTTACACAACTTTCATATCAAAAAAGATATAAACTTATTATCTTTGCATCAATTGTGGATAATGTGGATAACTCAGTATAATACCTGAATATCAAACGATAGACAAAAGAATAACTTATTAATAAAGTAACCTCTAAGTTTGATAACCATTCTGGCAAGAAAATGGGTAAAAAGTTCTGCACTAATCCACAGCCTATCATACTAAAACATTCTTTTTTCTTTTAAAAGAGAAATAAAGAATAATATTAAAGTTGAACGGATAAAACGGAGAATATGAAAAAGTTGAAGATTTATATAGTTTGTCTCTTTGCGATGATTGCCGTCAGTGCCACCGCACAGTGTACATTCCGTAACACGGCGTTTAGCAGTGGAGAGTATCTTACCTACAACCTTTATTATAACTGGAAGTTTATTTGGGTAAAGGCAGGTACAGCTTCTTGGTATACGGTTTCCTCTACTTATAAGGGTATTCCGGCTTATCGTGCTTCGTTGACGACACGTGGTAATGGTAAACTTGACGATTACTTTGTATTGCGTGACACGTTACTTACTTATAATTCAAAGCAGATGGAGCCACTCTACTTCCGTAAAGGAGCAAGGGAAGGAAAGCGATATACGGTAGATGAGATATTCTACACTTATCCAAATGGTAAATGTAAGCTACGCCAGCACAGAATCAATAACGAGGGAAAACATCAATGGATGGAGAATACCTACGATGATTGTTGTTTCGATATGATGAGTATCTTCCTTCGTGCACGTAGTTTTAATCCAGATAATTGGAAGAAAGGTGAGGTGGTGAAGTTCCCTATCGTAGATGGAAATAGCCGCCATGCCGGTCGTATAGTTTATGGTGGTAAGGAGAATATCAAGGCTGACAATAATCATAAGTATCGTTGTTTGCGTCTCACCTATTATGAATATGAGGATGATAAGTGGCGTGAAATAGCTAATTTCTATGTAACAGACGACAGCAACCATATCCCTGTTCGTCTTGATATGAGTTTGAAGTTTGGTTCAGCTAAGGCCTTCCTTGTTTCTATGAAGGGAATTAATAGTCCGATTACATCAGAGATAAAATAGCAAAAACCGAGGTAAGTTCTTATCTTATATATAAAGAATAAGGGCTTATAACGTACGATATAAAACCATTCCTTATACTTATAGGGGTATAACGTGACATAAGCGTTATGCCCCTATAATCGTATGATAGAGTTGAGATTGACTTCATATGTATTCCACCTTATTTCCACTTCTTCTCGCTTATATCGAATTAATTATGTAATTTTGCAGAAAATAAGCAGCATACGATAAAGAGAAAGGAAACTTCCTTTGCGCTCGTTAGCTTTATTTTTGTACAAAAGAAATAAACGTTTATTTAAGATATGGCATTAAAATGTGGTATAGTAGGACTGCCAAACGTAGGTAAGTCTACACTTTTCAACTGCTTGAGCAGTGCCAAAGCACAAGCAGCTAACTTCCCTTTCTGTACAATTGAGCCGAACCTCGGCGTAATTACCGTTCCTGACGAGCGTTTGAATAAGCTCGCTGAGATTGTTCATCCAGGACGAATCGTACCTGCTACCTGTGAGATTGTCGACATCGCAGGACTCGTTAAGGGTGCTTCAAAGGGTGAAGGATTGGGTAACAAGTTCCTTGGTAATATCCGCGAGTGCGATGCTATCATTCATGTAATCCGCTGTTTCGAGGACGATAACGTGGTACGTGAGGGTGGTATGGCAGTCAACCCGATTGAAGATAAGGAGATTATCGATACAGAGTTGCAACTCAAAGACCTTGAAACCATCGAGGCACAGCTTGCTAAACAGCAGAAAGTTGCTGCTGCAGGCAATAAAGATGCTAAGGTAATGGTATCTGTCTTGGAGGCTTATAAGGAAGTCTTAGAGCAGGGTAAGAATGCTCGTAGTGTTGAGTTTGAAAGCAAGGAAGAACAGCAAGCAGCGCACGACCTCTTCCTCTTGACAACAAAACCTGTACTTTACGTTTGCAATGTAGACGAATCAAGTGCGAAGACAGGTAATGAATACAGTCAGATGATTGAGAAGATTGCAGCTGAAGAAGGTGCTGAAGCAATGATCATCGCTGCTAAGACAGAGGAGGATATCGCTTCTTTGGAGAGCTATGAGGATAAGAAAATGTTCCTTGACGAGCTTGGCTTGGAAGAAAGTGGTGTGAGCCGACTCATCAATAAAGCATATCATCTGCTCAACCTTCAGACCTTCATCACCGCTGGTGAGATGGAAGTAAAGGCATGGACCTTCCATAAGGGATGGAAAGCACCGCAGTGTGCGGGTGTTATCCATACCGACTTTGAGAAGGGATTCATTCGTGCAGAGGTCATCAAGTACGACGATTACATTAAATATGGTTCTGA
>FLSH01077922.1_pt1 | contig 23037 bp, 17 predicted proteins | sample 1550441 | NCBI WGS metagenome assembly FLSH01 (sample SAMEA4031756, study PRJEB14383) | metagenome | biome: human; feature: oral; material: saliva | place: Philippines | collected 2014 | reverse complement strand
TCCTCAGCCAGACGAGCAGCCTCGGCGAACTGTTCCTCGATATCGCCCATCAGCGCCTCGACCTCCTCGAGACCAACCGCCGGGCCTCCGGCCATCAGGCCGTCAGAGCCCAGCACGACGGCCAGCGGCACGCCGTAACCGAAGTTCGCCGCGCTCGCCGACTCACGGTCAATCAGCGGGGTCAGGCCCTCGGGAAAACTACCGTTATTGCGCGACTTATTCAGCGACTCCAGGGAGGAGTACACCGGGTGCAGGGCCACCTGCGGCAGACGCTCCTGCCACTGCGGCATAGTCTTCAGGAACTTGACGCAACCACCGCAGGTCGCCGAGACGAACACAAGCACGCGCGCCTGAGTCTTCGCAATCTCGCGCATGGTCGTGCGGCGGCCATCCTCAAGATAGAGGGCGCCCAGCGGGATGGGCATGCGCACGTACAGCTCCTCGCCGTTCTCGTCGTACACCGGCTCGGGCAGGATAACCTGCGGACGCTCATCCGCCGCACCCAGGGCGTCGCCGCGGCGTACCGCATCCAGGGTTGCCGCGATGAGGGCGGCCCCGCCCGCCCAGAGCCAGCCGGAGGCGTCCAGCGAGAACAACGTGAAGAGCACACCTGCGCCGCCGGCCAGGGCCGCCGCGTGGGTACCCGCCGCAGCTACCAGCAGCGACAGATTGCGGAAGAGGGTGTAGCGACTGACCGGGGCCGTCGACTCGGAACCGAAACAATTGCAGCCCGCAGTGCGTCCCGTCGCCAGGGCGCGGGCAATCACCACCGTGTAGAAAATCATCAGGACCAGAACCAGGCCCGAGGCGATTACGGCGGGCAGCCGCACGGGCGACAGCAACAGGACGGCGGCTAGGGCGATCTCGAACCACGGCAGGATGAGCGACACTGCACGGGCCGGCGCAATCTTCTGCAGGCCGAGGTTTTCGATGCCGGTCACGGTGCTCTGCGGGTCCTTCGCCTTCGCAATACCACTGATGAGTAGGGTGAGAGCGATGAGGGCCGTGCACAGAACCAGGGGCACGGTGGGGAAAGTGAGCATGGGAATCCTTGAGTGAGGTGATTGGGGAAAACCGTTACAGAAGATTTTACGCCCTTGACCAGCGGGAAGAAGCCAGCGGGAAGAAGGAGGAACCGGGGTTCCACGGGCTTTGCAGTGGCACGGAGGGAGGCCGCTACGTGCCGAGGGCTAGAGGAGTACGAGGGAATGTATTTCTGCCTGGAAGCGATTCCCGTCGTGGTTTAAGAAGAACCCCTCACCGTTCAGTGAGAGGTTCTGGAAGAGCGGCTGACGGGAATCGAACCCGCGTATCAGGCTTGGGAAGCGTGCGCTCTACCATTGAGCTACAGCCGCATCCCCTCCAGTCTAGCGTGTACCGTGCCGGTTCGTGAAATGTTTCACCCCGCCCAATGTGACGCACCACCCGGGTCGTGCCGGGCTCGAGCCTGCGGTCTGCGGGCTCTGCCAGGTATCCTTTAAACGTGCTTATTTCAGATCGCGATATTCGTCAAGAGATTGCTGATGGACGCATCGTCCTTGAACCGTACGATGAGTCGATGATTCAGCCTGCAAGTGTGGACGTGAGGATTGATCGTTTCTTCCGTCTGTTCGATAACCACAAGTACCCGCATATCGACCCCGCGCAGCCGCAGGAGGACCTGACGCGTCTGGTGGAGGTGGCTCCCGACGAGCCGTTCATCCTGCATCCGGGTGAGTTCGTGCTGGGCTCGACGTATGAGAAGGTGACCCTGCCCGATGACGTGGCCGCCCGCCTGGAGGGCAAGTCCTCGCTGGGTCGTCTGGGCCTGCTGACCCACTCAACGGCCGGTTTTATCGACCCCGGTTTTTCGGGCCACGTGACGCTGGAACTGTCGAATATGGCCACCCTGCCGATTATGCTGTGGCCGGGTTCGAAGGTGGGTCAGCTGTGCTTCTTCCGTCTGAGCAGCCCGACCGAGCACCCGTACGGTTCGGGCGCGTACGGTAACCGCTACCAGGGCCAGCGCGGCCCGACTGCTTCGCGTAGCTATTTGAACTTTCACCAGACGATGATTCCGACGGAGTCGTAGTCTATTCCCGTTTGGGGTTGGGGTGCGGGTGGCCTGCATGGCTGGGTCGCCCGCGCCTCCTCATATGGGCGTACGCCCGGCGTCTCGTGCGTTCACTCGCGTGCGGGGCTATTCTCTCACTCATTTGAAGGATTGTTATGAATCTGCTTCCTGTTGTTCTGCGCCTGGCGGGCGCGGAGGTTTCCATCTACCTGATTGACCAGTCTGAGGCTTTTATCGAGGGTTTTAAGCGCGCGTGGGAGCCGCTGAACCCCGAATTCTTTGAGACTCCGGACGAGGCCTATGAGGCGGTTTCGAACCACGACCAGGTGCTGCTGGTGCACCCCGTATCTGACACCCCGATTCTGGACATAGCCCAGCCCCTGATGGGCCCGTTCACGAAGGTTGGCACGCTGCGCGTGGATAGCGTGGAGCAGGGCCTGCAGGACCTGACGAGCCGCATCACCGTTGCGATGATCGAGCAGCTGGTGGGTACCGGCGTGATGCTCCATTCGGCGGTTATCGGTGACCCCGAGTCGAAGCGCGCCCTGGCCCTGGTGGGCGTTTCGGGCAGCGGCAAGACCACGGCCTCGCGTTTCTTGGGCTCGAAGCTGGCGTACCTGACTGATGAGACTGCGATTATTTCGGATGAGGGTGTTGTGTCGCCGTATCCGAAGCCGTTGTCGGTGATTGTCGACCCGAATGCACCGAAGGAACAACAGAACCCGGTTGAGGCCGGTCTGAACGTGGTCGACCCCGAGGACCGCGGCTACAAGCTGACCCGTATCGTGCTGATTTCGCGTGACGAGCAGGCCAAGGAGCCGCGCCTGGAACGCGTGCCGCTGCACGAGGCGCTGGTGTTCCTGAGCGAGCAGAGCTCGGGCCTGGCGAAGCACCCCGAGGGCGTCGTGTCGCTGGCTAAGCTGGTGGAGCGTTGCGGCGGCGTGTGGCGCCTGATGTACTCGGAGGTTGAGGATACTCTGCCGCTGGTTCAGGATCTGCTGAATGGTGGTGAGCTGCCGAATGTTGATGAGGTTGAGACTCTCGAGAAGTATACGGTTGAGGATTACCTGCCGGGTGTGTTCTTGAACGGTACGATTGCTGTTTCTCGTATGCCGGGTACTTCGGGCGTGCGTGTTGGTGAGGACGGCCCGTTCCTGCTACTGCGTGACACTGAGCTGAATGAGCTGTCTGATTTTGCGGCTGAGTGCTGGCTGCAGGCTGAGGGCGACATTTCGTACGATGACCTGTTTGCGCGTCTGGCTGAGATCTTTGAGGGTCTGCCTGCGGAGGCGTATGACGAGAATTTGAGCGCTCTGGCGGCTGGTTCGATGCTGTGGGTTCGTGTGATTGATGATCCGCTGATTGATGACGCGACCTGGGCTCAGCTGACCAGCGATGAGGTTCTGGATGAGGAGGAGCAGCAGATTGCGCTGGATTCCTCTGAGGATGCTGTCTCTGATGATGAGGATGACGTGGTGGAGGACTAACCACCGCGGCTTACTGACACGGCTCTCTGGCGCGGCTTACTGAGCTCCGATTGATAGGCGCTGCTCGATAGTCACTGCTTAAGCACAAGGGAGGGGCGGGTAGAAGAATGATCTTCTACCCGCCCCTCCCTGTGTGTTTGCAGGCTTGTATTTGCGGGGTTCGCAAGGACGCTTAGCCCCGCGACGCCTTACTGTGAGGCCTTACCGAGCAGCCTTACTGGGCTGCCTTGTCGCGGCGCTTCTGTTCACGCTTCTGCTCGCGGCGAGCCGCACGCACACGCAACGGGCCGGGTGCCTTCACCGGCAGCAGCAGGAGCAGACCCGCCGCCACAACAATCAGAATACCGAGCACGCCCCAAATCTGCGCGCCCATCAGACTCACGCACAGGCCGAAAAGCATCGGCGCCAGGAAGCTCGTGGCGCGGCCGGTGGTCGAGTACAGGCCGAACAGCTCACCCTCGGTGCCGGGCTCGGCCAGACGAGCCAGGAACGTGCGGGAGGCCGACTGCGCCGGGCCCACAAACAGGCAGAGCAGCAGGCCGCACACCCAGAACACGGGTGGCTCGGGGAAGAAGAGCAGGGGAATCGCCACCACGATAATGCCCACCAGCGAGATCACAATGATGCTCTTGGGGCCGAGGTAGTCGTCCAGGTAACCGCCCAGAATAGCGCCGACCGCCGCGACCGCGCTGCCCGCGATGCCGAACAGAATCACCTCGGAGGTGCCGAAACCGAACGTACCGGCCGCCAGAATACCGCCGAACGTGAAAATGCCCGAGAGGCCGTCGCGGAACACCGCCGAGGCAATCAAGAACCACAGGGTCTGCGGGGACGTCACCTTCAGGCGACGAATAGTGCGCCACAGTGCCTTGTAGGAGGCGAGCAGACCGCCCTGACGAGCCGGGGAGAGACGCTCCATGCCGAGCTCCAGGAAACGCAGCTCGCGTGTGGGTAGAACCTCCGGTAGGAAGCGCTCGCGGGTGCGCATCCGAATCAGCAGCGGCACACAGAAGATGAGGCACCAGGCCGCGGCGAACAGGGTCACCGCGCGGATGTTGAGAGCCCCCTCCTCGCTCAAGCCCAGGGACGAGGGGGACAGCACGAAGCCCCACAGCACCACGGCCAGGGCGAGGATGCCGCCAATGTAACCGGCGGCCCAGCCAGTGCCCGAAATCTTACCGATATTATTCGGGTTCGACACGCGCGGCAGCACCGCGTTGTAGTTCACGTACGCGAACTCGCTAAACACACTCGCGGCAGACACCAGGAAAACACCCAGCCACAGGTAGCCCGGGTCGGGGGCGACGAAGAAGCAGGCCGCCATAAACGCCACGAGCAGGACCGTGTTCACGCCCAGCCAGAAGATACCGCGGCCCGACCTGTCGTTGCGCTGGCCCGTGACCGGGGCGAGAAACGCGATGAGGAAACCCGCAACCGTCAGACCCAGCGACAGTGCCGAAGAGGTCTGCTCGGGCGTGCCGAAGTAACCGCTGGTCAGGTAGACCGTGAAGATGAAGGTCATCATAATCGAGTCGAAACTCGACGAACCGACATCCCACAGGACCCACGCGGTCACCGAACGGCGACTCGTAGCGTGGTCCACGGCGGGACGGGCAGGCTTCTGCTGGCGGGAAGAACGAATCATCATGAAGGGGCTTTCAAATGGCCGAGCGGCGTCGCATCGGCCGGTGCTGCGGGAGGCTGGTACGCGTTAGAAAAGCGCGGGCGGTACGCACCGCGAGGGTACGCACCGCCCCGCATCACTGAACGAAGCGTTCAGGGATGGTCTTTACTTGAAGAAACGGCGCTGCGCGCGGGCGATGCCGAAGCTGACAACGGCACCCACGACGGAGGTCAGGACGGTCCAGAGGATGACCTGACGCAGGGTGTCTTCAGAGTCGTGGGAAATGGCGGGAGGCTGGTTGCCGGTTGCCTTGGTCCAGGCAGCGCCCAGGCCCTTGCCGACGAGGGCGCTGGCACCCATGTTCAGGCCCGCGAGAGCAAGCTTTGCGACGGGATTCATATGTATCTCCTTTGGTGTTAATGATGCGGCGCCTCACCCCCGAACCCCCTCGGGGTAGGAAGGATAAATATGAGTGCCATTCCTAGCGTATAGGGTTTCTCCGGCCCGTGTCGCTTTCGGAGTAAACAATCCCGAAAGTGTACACCGTACAAAAACGCCGCATACACAGGAGTATGACATAAAACTATCCGAACTAGCTTCAACGCCTCCGGGTGTCTACAATCGTTTCTGGCCCCAATTGTGTTACGCACCGGCGTGCAACCAATCCGCAGCCGTGGGGCCAACACGACAGGGGAGCGCCACCGCGGCGCTGAGAGTGCACAGCAGACCCTCGAACCTGATCCGGTTAGTACCGGTGTAGGGAGTCGAATCTTCTCGGTGCCCTCGCCCATGCAGAGGGCGAGGACATTCCCCTTCCAACGACGGAAGGAAAAACCGCATGTCACACACCACCGACACCACCGCGCCCAAGCGTCCGGCGCCCCGCAGCAGCCTAAGCTGGCGAGTCAACGAAATCGTTATCGCCGCAGTCATCGCCGTGGCCTGCGCTATCATCTTCTGGATCTGGGATATCGCCGTGAGCCCCGCCGCCAAGACCGCGCTCGTCGCGGCCCCCGAACTGCGCCCGCTCATCGCCGGCGCCTGGCTGCTCGGTGGTACCCTCGGCGGCCTGCTCATCCGCAAGCCCGGCGCTGCCCTCTTCTGCGAGCTCGTTGCGGCGCTCATCTCGGTGCTGTTCACCGGCGGTGCGTGGAGCGGCGAGATTCTAATCTCCGGTATTATCCAGGGCATCGGCGCTGAAATCATCTTCGCCGCCTTCGGCTACCGTCGCTGGAACGCCGCCATCGCCGTTCTGGCCGGTGCTCTCAGCGGCCTGTTCATGGGTGGCAGCGAAATCCTGATTTACTACCCCGACATGGAGCCCGTCAAGGCCGTCACCTACGTGGTCTGCTCGGTCGTCTCCGGCGCAGTCCTCGCGGGCTTCCTGGCCTGGATCCTCGTGCAGAACCTCGCCAAGACCGGCGTGCTCTCCTCGCTGGCTTCCGGCAACACCCGCCGCTAATCGCCAGCCACTAGCCACCAGCTAATCACTCACCACGAGTCACCACTCGGCACACTACAGCAGCCGCTCAGAAGGCTAAGAAAGCATTATGGAAGCAACACCGCGCGGGGCGCGCATCGAGCTCAACAACTTCAGCTGGCACCACCCCGGCCGCCCAGAACCGGTCATTAACGGACTCAACCTCACCATCAACCCCGGTGAAAAAGTCCTGCTACTGGGCACCTCCGGCGCCGGCAAATCGACGCTCCTGCACGCCATCGCCGGTGTGCTCCACGATGACGACGGCCTCTCCGCAGGCGGGACCATCACCCTCAACGGTCAAGACCCCGTAGAAGCGCGCGGCACCGCGGGCATGATGCAGCAGGACCCCGAATCCTCCATCGTCATGGCCACCATCGGGAACGACACCGCCTTCGGCCCCGAAAACCTGCGCGTACCCCGCGAGGAAATCTGGGGACGCGTCACCGAGGCGCTCACCGCGGTCGGGCTCAGCCGCCTGCCCCTCGACCACCCCAGCAGCGCCCTGTCCGGCGGACAGAAGCAGCGCCTCGGCCTGGCGGGCATCCTCTCGATGCACCCCGGCGCCATGATTCTCGACGAACCCACCGCCAACCTCGACCCCGCCGGCGTGCGGGAGGTGCGCGACAGCATCCTCGCTGCCGCGGAGGCGACCGGCACGACCCTGCTCGTCGTGGAACACCGCGTGAGCATCTGGGCGCCGTACATGGACCGCATTATCGTGCTCGGCGCGGGCGGAACCATCACCCACGACGGCGCGCCCGGAACCGTGCTCGCCGAAGCCCGTCAGGACCTTATCGACGCCGGTGTGTGGGTGCCCGACTACGTGCCGCGTGCACCGCAGAACGCTATCGGCGAGGCGGCGGGCGGCGATACTGCAACCGGCGAGGTGCTTCTCCGCGCCGAAAACCTCAGCATTACCCGCGCGCAACCCACCCCCAAGCAGCGACGCGCCCGCCGACGCACCATCAAACGCCTCGGCAACACCCCCGCGCCCGTACCCGTCGACCTGCCCGTGCTGCGCGGCGGCATCAACCTCACCCTGCGCGCCGGCGAACACCTCAGCGTGCTCGGCCCTAACGGCGCCGGCAAATCAACCCTCGCGCTCACCCTCGCGGGTCTGCTCACCGCCCCCGACGGCACCCTCGCCGCCACCGACACGCTCCGCGACCACGGCGCCGGTCAGAACGGTCAGAACGGCCAGCGCGCCCACTGGGACGTGCCCACCTGGACCCCCGCCCAAATGCTCAGCCGCATCGGCTACGTCTTCCAAGAACCCGAATACCAGTTCATCCGCGGAACCGTACGCGAAGAACTCGAGCTCGGCCCCCGCCGACTCGCCGCGCTCAACCGCGTTCCCCTCGACGAAGACGAGCTCGCCGCTCGCACCGACGACCTGGCGGTCCGTCTGCGCCTCAACCACCTGCTCGACGCCAACCCCTTTACCCTCTCCGGCGGCGAAAAACGACGACTCTCGGTCGCCTCCGCGCTCGCCACCGCACCGAGAATACTTATTCTCGATGAGCCCACCTTCGGGCAGGACGCACGCACCTGGGCCGAGCTCGTCGACCTCATCCGCGAACTCCTCGCCGACGGGACCGCCGTCATCTCCATCACCCACGACGAAGACTACACCGCGGCGCTCGGCGGCAAATCCATCACCCTCGAAGCGCTCGAAGCCTCCGAACCCCAGACAACCAACGGAAAGGAGAACGCATGAACACCGACTTCTTCGGCACCATCGACCGAACCAGCTACTTCAGCAGCCTCAACGCCGGCGTCAAGCTCATCGTCTCCTTCGCCCTCATCATCGCCGCGCTCATCGTGCGCGACCCGCTGACCTCCGGATTCCTCTTCGCCCTCGAACTACTCGGATTCATCCTCGTCGGGTTCCGGCCCGTCAACGTCCTCGCCCGATTCTGGCCCATCCTCATCGCCGTAATCACCACCGGCTGGTCCGTCGCCATGCTCAGCGCCAAAACTGGCGACGTGATCCTCAACCTCGGCTTCAACACCATCACCACCGGCTCCGCAGCCGTCGGCGCAGCCATGATGATCCGTTCCCTCGCCATGGTCCTGCCCACCCTCGCGTTCGTGCTCACCACCGACCCGACCGACCTCGGCGACTCCCTCGCGCAGACTTTCAAACTGCCGGCACGATTCGTGCTCGCCACCATCGCCGCGCTGCGCCTGGTCGGCATCCTCTTCGCCGAGTGGAACGCCCTCGGCCAGGCACGACGCGCCCGCGGACTCGGCGCGGGCCAATCCCTTGCCGGACGAGCCCAAACCTTCGGCGGGCAAAGCTTCGCCCTGCTCGTGCAGGCCATCCGCCGCGGCTCCCGCCTGGCCGTCACCATGGAGGCGCGCGGCTTTGGCGCGGGCGAACGTACCTGGGCACGCGTGCCCTCGTATTCGCGCCGTGACGTGCACGTGAGTGTTGCCGCCGCCGTCATCATTGCTGTTGCGTACGGTGCATCTATTGCGGCGGGTACGATTCAGTTCCTCTGGGGCTAATTTGCTCTGCTTTGGACGTGGGCAGGGAGGCGCTTGTACTCTTCCTCCGCGCCTACGCAGGGGCACCCGCCCTTGCTTCGCTTCGGGCACCCTGATGTCGCTTCAGGAAGGTGCGGCGCCTCCAACCCTCCCCAACAGATGACATAGAGGGAGACGGTATTCGCCCTCGTTCCTACAGGGAACCCGTCCTCGCTTCGCTCCGGACACCCTGATGTCACTACGGGCGATACCGTCCTCCCGCGCTGGGATACGTCGCGGGTGCCGCATATTTCCTCCGCGCCTACGCAGGGGCACCCGTCACCCGGACGCTCCGCCCTCTCCTTGCTTCGCTGCGGAGAGCGTCCGGGCTGACACCCTGAGGGCGCTTCCGGAAAATGCGGCTACACCCGCTACTACCGAGCAGGAAGGTACGGCGCCTCCTGCCTACGGTTCGGCTGCGAACGTACAATAAAACTATGTCTAGTACCGTAATTCTTCTAAACGAGCAGAACCCGCAGGGTGTCTTCGTGGATCCCTCCGTGCCCCTCATCAGTGTCGATGATCAGGGCTTCACCCGCGGCGACGGCGTCTTTGAGACCATGCTGTCCGTCAACCGCCGTGTGCGTAAGCTCGGCATGCACCTGTCCCGCCTCGAATCTTCGGCGCGCATGCTGGATCTGCCCGACCCGGAACCCGAGATTCTGCGTTCGGCGGTGGAGCGCCTCATGCGTGAGGCGACCGCCGGTGCCGAGACTGCGCTGGGCGAAGAGCACATCGTGAAGATCATTATTTCGCGCGGCCCCACCCAGGCGGTGACCTCCATGCAGCCGGGCCCGTACACGCTGATTATGGCGTCGCCGGTACCCGCCTCCATCGTGAAGCGCCGCACCGAGGGCGTGAAGGCGATGCTGCTGCCGCGCGGTCACGAGCCGATGGACAACAGCGCCTACCCGTGGCTTCTGGCTGGCGCGAAGACTCTCTCCTACGCGGTGAACATGGCGGTCCTGCGGTACGTGCAGGAGCGCGGCGCGGATGACGCAATCTTCATCACCGACGAGCGTCGCGTGCTGGAAGGTGCCACTTCTTCGGTGCTGGTCGCCAAGATTGAGGACGGCAAGAAGGTGCTGTACACGCCCGAGCCGAGCCACGGCATCCTGCCCGGTACCACGCAAGGCGCGGTGTTCGAGGCGGCACGCCAGGCCGGTTGGGAGCTGGGCTTCGGGCCGCTCTACCCGCAGGATTTGTTCGAGTCGGACGGCGTGTGGTTGGCGTCGTCGGTGCGTCTGATTGCGCCGGTAACCCATCTGAACGGCACGGCGCTGGCGCATGACCCGGAGCTGACCGCCACGCTGTTGAGCTACCTAGCGCAGCAGAGCTAAACGCATCAGAAAGGGACTGCCGCATATTTCCTCCGCGCCTACGCAGGGGCACTCGTCACCCGGACGCACCGCCCCTCCTCGCTCCGCTGCGGAGAGCGTCCGGGCTGACACCCTGAGGGCGCATCCGGAAAACGCGGCAGCCCCTACGCTTCATGTACGGACACAGCAAAGCCCCGGACGCGCAACCCTTAACAGGTCGCCCATCCGGGGCTTTAGCTATACAAAAATCAACAACAGGCTAGTGGCCCGCCGGCGCGCCCTGACCTTCACCAGCGCCGTGGCTCTCGCCGTCAGCCGAGTAGTCCGAATCCTTACGCGGCGTAGTCCACAGCACCAGCGCCGTCAGGATTGCGAAACCCAGAATGGAGAAGCCCATCGGCAGGTACTCGTGCTCACCGGCAATCGACACCAGCGGCGCCGCCAACGCACCCAGCAGAGCCTGAACCGTGCCCATTACCGCCGATGCACTACCCGCCATGTGGCGTGCCTCGTTCAACGCCAACGCCGAAGCATTACCGAAAATCAGGCCGCACGAGCTGGTCAGCAGGAACAGCAGAATCAGCGTCGGCACCAGCGAAATACCCACCAAGAAGCTGATGGTCAGCAGCACGGACACCACGAGCAGGCTCACCACACCGGTGTTTACGATGCGGCGCTGCGCCACGCGTCCAACCAGCTTGGTTGCAATCGCGCTGAACAGCACAATGCCCAGCGAGTTCACACCGAACACGATCGTGAACTGGGTTTCGGACAGGCCCAGAATCTTCTGCAGCACAAACGTCGAACCGGAAATATACGAGAACAGCGCACCAAACGCGAAGCACATGGTCAGCATGAAACCCATGTAGCGGCGCACCTTAAACACCTGCGGCAGCTCCGAGTACACGCTCAGGGCGGTGCCCTGGTAGCGCTCCTCCACGGGCAGAGTCTCCTTCACCACGAAGACCACGCCAAGCATCATAATCGCGGTGACCACGCCAAGCACGTGGAAAATATCGCGCCAGCTACCCCACGACAGCACCCAACCACCAAACAGCGGCGCAAGCACCGGCGCGAAGCCGTTAATCATCATCATGATGCCCATGAGCTTAGCGGTCGCCAGACCCTGAGTCGTATCAGTCACGATGGAACGCGCCAGCACCGCACCGATCGAACCGGTGAAGCCCATCATGAAACGCGCAAAAATCAGCAGCTCAATGTTCGGAGCGAAACCACACGCCACCGTCGCAATAAAGCAGATAACCGCACCAATCAGCAGCGGCTTGCGGCGGCCCGTCTTATCGGAGAGGGGACCCACGACCAGCTGGCCGAGCGCCATACCCACCATGAACGCACTCAACGTCAGGGATGCGTTCGTGCTGGTGGTGTTCAGGTCCTCCGCGACAGCGGGCAGCGCGGCAAGGTACATGTCCGTAGCAAGCGGCGCAATCGCGGTCAGCAGCGCCAGAACTACGATAAAAAGGGGCGATAGCCCGAATGAGGTCTTAGTCGACTTCGAAGACATATGTCTTAGTTTTTTCTTTCTGTGTGATGCGCGTGCAACGGCGCCTGCGGCTCTACAAGACGTGGATGCGGCGGTGCCGGATCCGGGGATGAGCTTGCGCAGGCTGGAAGCACAACTTGTTCACCCTAGCAGAATCGGGCGCGGCTTCGTAAGTTAAAACGTTTGACTTTTTTGAGCCGGGAGGGGCACTCCGTTTGGTTGGTTTGGAAGGTGGCGCTTGCCTTCATTTCTACAGGGATAGACAGGGGAGGGCACGCCACATATTTCCTCCGCGCCTACGCAGGGGCACCCGTCGCACAGACGCTCCGCCCCTCCTCGCTTCGCTGCGGAGAGCGTCTGTGCGACACCCTGAGGGCGCTTCCGGAAAACGTGGCTACACCCTACGCATACTGGAGCAAAAGGGCGGTGTTATCCACGCTCCTACAGGGGCACCCGTCCTCGCTTCGCTTTTCGGGCACCTTGATGTCGCTTACGGATAACACCGCCCCTTTCGCGGTTTGTTTTAGCCTGCCGCTCAGCCTCCAGCCCCATGTAGAAATATTTGAGAAATATTCTTGAGAAGCATTGCTAGGCCCAACCGCATAACTTACGTTGGTCATACCACGCGATACGACCGGAGGGAGCACCTCAGATGCGCAACCACTATTACAAATATTTGCTATGCATCCTGCTGCTCATAGCTTGCGTCTTGCTCGTAATCCTCGCTGTGCTTTCTAGCAACAACCCGGGTAACGAAAAGGACGGCACTACCTCCACGCACGCGCCGAGCAATGCCTCAACCTACTGGGATAAAGACCACATGGAATCTGCTAGCCCGGCTCCCATGCCTGAATAAAACAGCGCCTGAATAAAACAGCCTCTGAATAGCCGTAGGGCCCAATGCTTCGAGATACACAAAGCATTGGGCCCTACTGTCTTGTATGCGGCTGCTACTGCGCCGCGCTGTCGTAGATGAAGTCCACGGTCGCGTAGTCCTCCGGGATTTCGGCGAGTAGTGCCTCCTCCTGCGCCGCCCAGCGTTCCCAGTGCGGGCGGAACGTGTCACCGTCACGAGCCATGGCGCGTTCGTAACGCACCTCGTCCGGGGCGGTGGCGAGAATACGCACCTCGCAGGCACCAGCAATCGCGCCGACACCCTCACAGATGATGACCTGCGTAGCCGCCGGGGCGACGGTGCGCACCTCACCGGGGGCGCCCGCCTCCCAATCCCACGGGGTGTAGGTTCCGGCAATACCTTCGGTCAGCTGCACGGATAGCGCGTCCCACGCCTCCACTCCGTCGAAGAGGCCGTCCCAGCCGGGGTAGAAGTCGTCCAGGTGCAGCACGTGCACGCTGTGCCCGGCGGCGGTGAGCTCCCGCTCAAGCTGCGCGGCGAGGCTGGTCTTGCCGGTGCCGCTGCGGCCATCAATGCCGATGATCAGCGGGATCTGCGCAAAGTCGGCAAGGAACTGGGCACGGAATTCGGTGAATTCGGCGGTGTCCATGTCAAAGTCGTTGCCGATGCCGTGCTCCAGGCGCAGCATGTCTTTGCAGAGCTCCAGAATTTCGGCAGTGCCGGTGACGCGGCGGTTCTGGTTCAGGGGGATACGCTGACTCACTGCGCGTCGCCTTCCTGCTTGAGGTGGTCGATGAGGCCGCGGGCGGCGGCGTCAATGAGGCCGGTGGTGTACACGAAGTCGCGTTCGCTACCGTACCAGGGGTCGTAGATGCCGAGCTGGTCCAGGTGGGTGGTGGTGACCTTCGGGTCGAAGCTGCGCATCATGCGGATCTTGGCTTTGTCGGCCTCGTTGCGGGCGAGGGCTTTGAGGCGCAGGTAGTGGGGTGCGTCCATGGCGAGGATGAGGTCGTTGCGGTCGAAGTCCTCGACGGTGAAGACGCTGGCGCGGTGCGCGGACGGGTCGATACCGCGGGTGGCGAGCTGCGCGGCGGCGCGCGGGTCGATGCGGTTGCCTTCTTCTTCGTTGCTGATGCCGCTGGAGGTGACGGTGACGGGCACGCCGGCTTCTTGGGCGTGCTGGCGGATGAGGTATTCGCCGACGGGGGAGCGGCAGATGTTGCCGGTGCAGACAGTCATGATTCGGTACATGGTTCTAGTGTATCGGTGGGGTAGCAGGTGGTTGGGCGTGGTGGGTGCTCGGGGTGGCTTTGCGTGCGGTGATGTGAGGGGCGGATGCGCTCACCGCGGGGAGCTGTTGCTGCCGGACCCGGACGGCGCGCGAAGGCCCCGCCGACGGGGGTTGGCGGGGCCTTCTAGAGGTGAATGCTACTTGGCTTATTTTTCTTGTGCCTAGTCAGATTCATCTAGAGGCTTTGCAGGCTCACTCCTGCAATCAGATTTCTGTATTCTCTTATCCCAAGAATTAGGGTCGAAGAGATAAGACCCTGCTGGTATTTCTCGAGTTACAGATTGTCCATTTTTAAGGATGATTGTAGCTTCTCCAGGCTGGTATGTGTAGGATCCTAAATTCCAAAAATGAAAATTATGAATATGGGTGTAATTGAAATTTGCATTTTTAAATACTGAGTCTGTTTTAGGTTGTTTATTGTTATATGGTTGAAAAATCTGTTGCGTGTAGTACCCAGATTTTCTTGAGTATTCTTCCATAATTGGAGTTATAATGAGGTCGGTATGTATATTTGTAAAGAAGCAGGCAATCCCGAAGATGTATGAATGAGAGAAATCCGGGGCAATGTTGAATGTTGCTTCCCGAAAACTAACTTCTGAATCTTTCGCTCCTAAAATTGTTCCTGAAAAATTTGTCTTATCGCGTTCAGAGAGGAACCCTGCATTATTAAAAATGACATTCCCTCTAAATTCTGTGCCTAGAAAATTTGCTTTCTCTTTAAACTCTGTGTATTCAAATAAAGCAGTTTTGTAAAATTGTGCTAGGGTAAAGTCTGTATCTTGATAAAAGTGTGAGCGGGAGAAAATGGCAGTGTCTTCAAAGTGAATGTTCTTGAAAATGGCATCTTTGTGAAAATGTGATTCAAATGTGAAGTGTTGTTCTATTTTTTCATTTTCCTTAAATCTTGCGAATTCAAAATTAACGGGCCCATGGAAAACCGTATTTACAAAACCTGGGTCACAATAAAACGTTGCAGACTTGAATTCTGTCAATCCGTAAAAGTTTGAATTCTTGAAGGAAATTTCATTCAGGAATTCTGAGTTATTAAAATTTGCATTTGCTAATTTTATGTTAGATAAGGGTAATTAATTTTGGAGTTTTCGAAGTTATATTTAATGTAAGTCCATGGATTTTTACTCGGCAAGCAAAGGATTTCAATTTCACGATTGTTTTTTGTGGATTTAAGGGTGTCTTTATCTATTCGCGAGCTAATCTCGGAGAAAATTTTTTGGCGAACAATGACGTCATTAAAACTACTGTCGGGATTATCGCGAATGTATTTACAAAGGTGGTCTACTATATTAGATACTTCTTTGAATATTTTTTCCGTTGTATTTTCAAGCAATTTATTCTCTACGTACTCGTCAGCGATATTCATTAGCATTGCAACTGCCGAAATGCGGGTACTAACATTGTCGTTTTGAAGGTCTAATATTAATTGCCTGCTTCTATCTTGGATAGATTTAGCATATTCAGACCGTTGTCTGTCTTTTTCGAAGGCTTCCATCGCAAGGTGGTGTCTTTTGTTTTCTGCCCCCGTGAAAGCATTGCAGATGAACTTAAATACACCGGTGGCAATAGTTTTTGCAAATACCATAGGTTCCAATTGTTTGGCCCTTTCGTAATCTGGATGGTGGTGAAATTTTTGATATTAATTGAAATCTCTTCTGTTTTGATTCCTCCTATGTTATCGTAACAAATTGATTGTCTATTCAATTATAGTATAAATTTGACTTGGTTGATTGCCTGTATTTTTGTATAGATTTCAGTGTGTGGAGTATGTGGGAATTCAGGGTACGGTGTTTGTGATACCTATAGGGTAGATAATATATCTGGCAGTGATGGGTTGTCGGGGTTGAAAAGTGCGCACCCAGCGGGGATTGTGTATGTTTTATTTTTGTATTTAATCTCTTGGAGTGGAATTATTTTTTTGCTAGAATCATTGACACAAAAATTGTAGCTATTAGGGGGTATATTATATGAAAATTTTGCTCTGTAAAAATTTTCTTGAGTTGATGATAAGAAAACGGGAAAATATTCGAGGTAGGCATTTCTAAAAGATAACCCACTGGAAAATTTTGCACCTGCGAATGAAATAATGTTAGGGGAAGGTTGTTTTGTATAGAATCCACTACTTTCAAAAGAAACATCGTTGAGGAATATTGTGTTATTGCAATATAGGGGAGACATAAAAGTTGTATCCCTAAAATTGACGCAGTCTTCAAAATTTGATTCATTAAACGAAACCTTAGTTTCCTTGGTTGCCCCGTAAAAATCTACTGAATCAAAAATTACTGTTTCCTTGAATGTCGATTTTTCAAAGTCTGCACTATCGATGAAAATTGATCCCAGGAATGTAATTGATTTGGAAAAATAAGAATTTGAAAAATCGACAGGATAAAAGAATAGTGCTGAGGAGAAATTGAACGCAAAGATGGACCAGGGGCCTTCCTGGATTGCATCATTGTTGTATGAAATTCCCATACTTCTGAGACGTGATTGGATTTCTTTTAATATGGATTGACGAATATCTCGTTCTTCGCGCACTGCTGCATTATCTTCGGAGTAAATATCTTTGTAATTTGGGAAACTACTGAGAGAATCAATATATTCTTGTACTTCGCCGATTGGGAAAGGTGAACGGATATACGCACAGAGGTTATTGATAATAACCTGCCCTTCTTTTTGCTGTTCTTCTGGGCCGAGGGCGTCGTCAGCAAGCCATTCATCAACGAGACCCACGAGGGTGTAGATACCGCCCAGACGGACAGCCGCTTTCTCATTAGCCAGCTGCTCTACCGCCGTTGTGTAGCGGCTACGGCGTTCTGCATGTACCTGGCGGATGTGGTCGTTTTCATTTTTCTCTTTTTCCTGGCTATTCTTCCGGTGAGTCTCGCCGAGGGTGATGACAGCTAGCACACCACCTGTGGCGTAGAGAAGAGCCTGACGAAGCCCTGAACCATCTTGGTCCTTCCCGAAACCGGAATTAAGAGCGATGGGTAGGAGAAAAGCTAAAGCGCCGCCCCAAACCGCGAGTGCACCAAGCCAGCAGTAGAACAGAGATACCTTCCACCTCGTTCCTAATAAGTGGGCTAGGTGGACAATGACTAGAATCAGTGCGACTGTACCTGTACAAACAAATAGCCAGCACCAAGCGCTAGCAGAGTCGAGATGCATCTATATGATTTCCTGTCTTCTTTGAAGGGACTGGCCACCACCCAGAATAACGTAAACTTTTCTGACCTAGTCATGAATAAAGGCCCCACCGCACATGCAATGCGGCGGGGCCTCTGGGTATTACTGCGCAGGCTCACTAACGCGGGTGTAGTCATGCTTCTCTTCGTCCCAGGAATCCGGGTCGTACAGCACAGTGCCGAGAGGGAGAACGAACGTTCTATTAAGAAGCGTTGCTGTGCCGCAGCTGAAGCCGTGCGTGCTCTCCAGGCGTGCCTCGAACAGGTAATCCTGCGGATCCGCCTGCGCCGAGAACCGGGCCGTCTGCAGTCGCTCCTCCAAATCCTCAAAGGACGGTTTAACATACATGAAGCTAGTCTGCCTGAAATCTGCCCGCTGACCGAACGTCGCACCCGGGAAGTAGGCTCCCTCAAAGCTCGTCCCGTTGAAGCTCGCCGCCCCCGCGAACGTCACCCTACGGAAGCCGACAAACGCTGTGAACGTCGCCTTGCTAAAGTCGGCATCTTGCGCGAAGGTGACCTTATCGAAGTTCGCTCGCTGCGGGAAGTCCATATCTTCATATGACGTTCTCGGAAGCGCAATAAAAGACGCCCGGCTGAACGTGGCGTCGCCGTCGAACCGCGCCCCACCAAAATCCTCGTACTGCGTGAAGGTCGCCCCGCTAAAGTCCGCCGCGCTCGCAAAGCGTACGTTGCTGAACATTGCGGACTGCTTGGTGACTACACCGGCAAAGCGCGCGACCCCGCCGAACAGCGACTTGGAGAACACCGCCGGGCGGTTGAAGACCGACGCGGCGAAGTGCGCTTCATCGTGGAACGTGGAGGCGGTGAATATTGCCTTTCCGCCGAAGGCAATCGCCGCGAAGCTGGCTATGCCCGCGGTGTTCAAGCGTGAGAAGTCGGCGTCGGCCCCGAAGGAAGCTACCCCGAAGTCGGCCGCAGCTGAAAAGACCACGTCTGAGAAGTCAACCTCACCGGTGAAGGTTACGGTTGCGAAGCTTGCCGCGTCTGCAAAGCGTGCCCCGCCGAACTCTGCCGCGCCTGCGAAGTGTGCGGCGCTGAAGCCCACCCAGTCGTTGAAGTTCGCGCCATGGAAGGATGCGTCGGCCGTGAACTGCGCCGCCGAGAAGCTGGTGTAACCGTGGAAGGTTGAACCAGAGAAATCCGCTTGTCCGTAGAAGGTTGCGGAGGCGAAATCGGCGTTCTGAAAGTGCAGCTGCCGCAAGGGGTAGAAGATGGGTGCACCGCCAAAGTCGAAGCGCAGGTCAGCCCATGTCGGCGATATTGGCGGCACCGTATGCTGGCTTTCCCCGTTACCTTTTTCGTTGCGCTCGGTGACCGCGGCGAGGCGGCGGCTGAGTTCCATAAAGACGGTGCGGCGCACCAACTGCTCCTCGCGTAGCGCCACCTGATCGCGCGCGAAGTTGCCTTCGTACCTTTCGGGGGCCCCGCCTGATTCTAGGACCTGGCGTTTCTGCGTGAGGGGGTAGGGCGTGCGGATGCACCCGGTCAGCGCGTCGATAATGGTCTGGGCTTCTTCGCGGCGTACCTGCTCGGGGAGGGAGGTGTCAGTGAGCCATCCGTCCGCGAGGTTTACGAGCGTGTATGCCCCGCCGAGGCGTACGGCGGGTTGTCCGTCGAGGAATTGTTCGAGAGCGTGCGTGTAGCGTTTGCGCCGCCTGGCCTGCCTCTGCTGGATGTGGGCCGAGGTGTTTTTGCGTTGCCGTAGCGCAGTTAAGAGTTTGTTGAGGTTCATGATGGTGTTCCCTTCCTGCTCCGGTGCTGGCTTATATCCAGCATAGAGGAGAACCCTAAAAAATAATAAAGATAGTCCTACCTGAGTGAAGCTGACTGGTAGAACTATCTCCGTGACATTATAAAAAATTTAAAGAATATCATACTACATATTGAATATCCTAAACCTAACTATTTCTATAAGAAAACTTCAGGGGAATCATTGGTGTAAATAATTGCCCTGCCGGTGCGCTCTCTCTGTAGTTTCCATTTTTGTCTTTTGGAGATTTTGGATCGAAGAGTGTGGCTCCCACAGGGATGCGGCGTTCAATGCCGTAAAGCTTAGCTATATTCGTATGAAGGGGTTTACTATTGCTGCGAACTGAGAAATGATAATTCTGCTGTTCCGCGTGAATAGAAAAACGGGAGTGAATGAGAGCACCTGCAAAAACGGGTTCGTATTTTTCAAAAGTTACGGAGAGGAATATTGCGCCTTGGAGAAAAGTGGTCATGGCGAACCATGCTTCGTCGGAGAAGGTAGCATCTCTGAAGTTTGCCTTCTGATTGAAAGTTGCTGTGGAAAAATTTACAAGCTTTTTAAAATTTACAGGACCAAAGTGTGCATTCTCGGTGAATTCTGAAAAATCAAAGAAAGAATTACTTATGAAAGATGCATTGCTGAAGAGCGCGTTTTTCGTGAATTTTGTTCCAGTAAAGTACGCATCCTGAACAAATATAGTGTTTGTAAAATTTGCTGTACCGTAGAACCTTGCGTTGGTGAACTTACCGGATTCAATCGTTAAATTGTCGAGATAATAAAAGATTGGTGCTCGACTGAAATCAAAAGCAAAACCGCTCCACGAACCGCGTTCTTTAAAAACTATACTATTCAGACCTGTGAAAATGTTCTGATTTTTGACAAAGGTACTACTGCGTTTACTCATTTCAGAGAAAATGAGACGGCGTATATCAGCTTCGTGCGTAAGTTTTTCTATGTCTGATTCTGGAAGAGAATCAAATTCTTCCAACTGTTTACGGGTGTAATCATTTGGAATGGTGCGTATATACTTGCAAAGAATATTTATGATTGTTTGAACTTCTTTCTTTGCCTTCTTTTCCAGCTTCTTCAGCTCTTCAGCGTCATTGCTGAGGTCTTCGTAATCTAACCAGGCATCGGCAAGCTTAGCTAGTTTAGGTACAGCTGTATAGGCGGCTTTCACATCGCTGCCATTAAGCTCCGCAACAGCTTTATCAAAACGGTCATTGTAGGAATCATGAAGTTGACGAATATGGTCTCGAGCATCTTTTTGTTTTTGCATATTCATCTGTTCTTTTTCAAGTTCACTTTTCTGGTGGGTTTTATAGTACCCAAAGATGGCAATAATTCCACCCGTAATACCAAGCAGGGCAGTTGTTAGCGGGGCTCCATCTCCAATGAGTTTTGTGACATTCATAATCATCGGAATTAAGATTGCAAGTGTGCCGCCGAAAACAACAATTATTGTAAAAAATTGAGGTTGATTTTTGTGAAATGAATTTACAATATCAGATTTTTTCTTGTATGCCTCGTGGAAATTAATTCCAATATATACAACTGCGAGTATGGATAAGATTATCCTAATTATATTAATGGGGATGGCAAATGGTATCGGACACGTAATAGATAGCAGACTGCAGATTGCAGAGAATAAGGGGGGAACGGAAGGTGAGTCTGAGTAACACAAAAAATGGACAATTGTCAGTAAAACGATAGAAGAGATGAGAATGCAACGTCCCGGTCCCGGTTTTATGATTGAGATAAGTACATGAATCGGGTCAGGGCCTTCTTTGGAAGGTGTTTCCTGGGGAGGCACAAGGGGCTCCTATCTACTTTGAGAGGATATGGTCGTAACCAGCATACGGCAGGCAGGTAGCCTCAAGCCACAGGTGAAGGTTAGAGAATTGCGGGTCGGACAAGCAGAGACGCCTCCGTAGAGCGAGTGATGGAGCTTGCAGGTGGGCCCTCCATATATAACTCCCCATATAAGAGGAGTGAATCTCTGATATCTCGCTGCGATGCCTCACAGCGGATGCCTGTAGTCGAGATGCCCGCGCGAAGCGTACCTCTAGCAACGCTGCTAGAGGTCTAGTCTCCAGACCCAAAAATCGCCCCGCACACCCTATATAAGGTGCGCCCGAGCCATCTCCCGACCCCTCCCGCACCCCAATTTTTTGGGTTTTTCGCCCCTTTCTAAAAAATTTTAAAAATTTTTTCGCCTCGAGTGCCCGCCCCTGTCCGCCGTGCGCTGAATCGCCTTGCCGTACCCTTGCTCAGTTCAAAAACCCCGGAATTCCGCGGTAAAACCGCCCATGCGCGCCTCGCCGCCGCCCCAAAATCCCCCGCAAAACACCCCTCCGGAGCCCTAAAATACCCAGCCCTCACGCCCCTCCGCATAAAAAAGTTGAGCAAAGTTCGCTCAACTCTATTGACACCCCTGCCAGGGGAGTGCATACTTGAGTACATGAGGCTCAAGGAGCCGCGCAGACCACCCCACACGGGGCGGCACGCGCAACACCCTCGCCTCCAAAACTTTCAAACTATCCCGCCTCGCATTAGAAGAAGCGGGGCACTAACACCTAAGGAGTGAATAAACATATGGCACGTGCAGTAGGTATTGACCTCGGTACCACCAACTCGGTCGTAGCAGCACTGGAAGGTGGCGACCCGGTCGTCATCGCTAACGCAGAGGGCACCCGCACCACCCCCTCCGTCGTCGCATTCTCCAAGGACGGCGAGGTTCTGGTTGGTAGCGTCGCAAAGCGTCAGGCAGTGACCAACGTCGACCGCACCATCTCCTCCGTCAAGCGCCACATGGGCACCGACTGGACCACCGAGATTGACGGCAAGAAGTACACCCCGCAGGAAATCTCCGCTCGTATCCTCATGAAGCTGAAGGGTGACGCAGAGGCATTCCTGAACGACAAGGTCACCGACGCCGTCATCACCGTCCCGGCATACTTCAACGACGCTGAGCGTCAGGCAACCAAGGAAGCCGGCGAGATCGCAGGCCTGAACGTCCTGCGTATCGTCAACGAGCCCACCGCCGCAGCACTCGCATACGGCCTGGACAAGGGTAAGGAAGACGAGCTCATCCTGGTCTTCGACCTCGGTGGCGGTACCTTCGACGTCTCCCTGCTGGAAGTCGGCAAGGACGATGACGGCTTCTCCACCATTCAGGTTCGCGCAACCAGCGGTGACAACCGCCTCGGTGGTGACGACTGGGATCACCGCGTCGTCGAGTGGCTGCTCGCACAGGTGAAGGCAAACACCGGCGCTGACCTGTCCAAGGACAAGATTGCTCTGCAGCGTCTGCAGGAGGCAGCTGAGCAGGCTAAGAAGGAGCTGTCCAGCGCTTCTAGCACCAACATCTCCCTGCAGTACCTGTCCGTGACCCCCGAAGGCCCCATCCACCTGGATGAGAAGCTGACCCGCGCAAAGTTCGAGGAACTGACCCGCGACCTGCTCGAGCGCACCAAGAAGCCCGTGCTCGACGTAATCAAGGAAGCTGGCGTGTCCATCTCCGAGATTTCTGAGGTCATCCTGGTCGGTGGCTCCACCCGTATGCCCGCTGTTGCTGAGCTCGTCAAGGAGCTCACCGGCCGCGAGCCCAACAAGGGCGTGAACCCCGACGAGGTCGTGGCAATGGGTGCAGCACTGCAGGCAGGCGTTCTGAAGGGCGACCGTAAGGACGTTCTGCTGATCGACGTCACCCCCCTCTCCCTCGGTATCGAGACCAAGGGCGGCGTGATGACCAAGCTGATCGAGCGCAACACCGCAATCCCGACCAAGCGTTCCGAGACCTTCACCACCGCAGAGGACAACCAGCCCTCCGTGACCATTCAGGTCTTCCAGGGTGAGCGTGAGTTCACTCGCGACAACAAGAACCTGGGTACCTTCGAGCTGACCGGCATCGCCCCCGCACC
>FLSH01049001.1_pt1 | contig 23078 bp, 13 predicted proteins | sample 1550441 | NCBI WGS metagenome assembly FLSH01 (sample SAMEA4031756, study PRJEB14383) | metagenome | biome: human; feature: oral; material: saliva | place: Philippines | collected 2014 | reverse complement strand
GATAATTTTAAGAAGGCTTTTGTATATATAAATTTTATAAAAACATTAGTCGAAGATATTGCTATGCAATGTCCTGTAATGGATAATTTTGACCCTAAGCAAGAATTAAGTGATAAGGAAATTAAATATCTAAAAGAAGAATTAGATGATATAGACTGGATTTCTGTATCTATTGATACTATTAAGGAATTGGAGTTAAAAGGGGATTGTTTTTATCAGATATATTATGATGAGGAATTAAAAAAACATAGGTTTATTAAATTGAAAACTGAAAATATGTTGGATATTATTGTTGAAAATGACAACGATATAAAATATGTTTATAAGAATGTGAGAATAGTTAAAACTTTAGATATTGAAAAATCTATCTATACTAGAAAAGAAGTTGAAGATTTAATTATTTTTACTAATGGATATTATGTTGAATATTTAGACGTTACTAATTTAGATATTACAAGTGCTAAAAGTAAGAATGTAGTTATGAATACAAAGGAAATGGGAGATATATTACCCATTATTCATATAAGTGGTAAATATAAAAGATATGATAGTGAATTTAGTGAAATACCTAGTGTTGACTATATTGACCCTACATTAGATACTAATACAATTATAACAGATATTAGAAGTTCTAACAGAAATGCAGGAAGTCCTAGATGGGTTGTTATAAATGGAGATTTAGACTTGGATAGGAGTGTACTTGACGCTGGAGGAATTATACATATTGATACTCCTGAAAAACTTAAAGGATTTCACTCAAGACTTTTACCCGAAACTAATGTAAAGTCATTTGAAATTACAAACAGTTTATCAAGTCTTAGTAAAGAATTAACATTTTATATGGATTTTCTTTATAGGATTGTTGGATTAATACCACCTACTTTACAAGAAAAAATGAGTAGTAGTGATAGTAGCAAGGCAATAGCACAATTTAGGACTAAACAGGAAGTAAAGAATAAATATTATATGAGCAGTATTAGAAAAGGATTTAGTGTATTTTTTGGATTATTGTTAAAAGATATGAACAAAAGAAGTAAAAAAGATAAAGTATTTTTACAAATACCTAAAATACTTGTTACAGCAAATGTTTATGATAATTTATTACTTGTTGCACAGGAAATTGGATTAGGATTAACAACTATGCAGGATTACTTGAAAGAACAAGGATATAGTGAAAAACAGATTAAAGATATTATGGATAATCAAAAGAAAGTATTAGAAAATTCACAAATTAATAAAGAAAATACCGATGTTAAGAAAATAGAAAATAATGGTAGCAATAGTAAAGAAAATACAACTGCTAAGATAGATACAAAAAATCAAAGTAGTGGTGTAGATAATAGATTTAAGAAAACATAAGGAGAAAAATATGGCTAAAAAATTTATTTATCTTTTATTTAAAGATGGGGAAGGTGGAGAGCCTAAAGAGCCTGAAACAAATGAAAGTAATGAGGGAAATGATTTAGGGGGGGATAAAGAGCCTAAAGAACCAAAAGATGAGCCTAAGTCAGAGCCTAAAAAGCAGACTAAAAAGACTGAAAAAAAAGTTAGTATAACAGTAAAGGAATTTGAAGAATATAAACAATTCAAATTAAATTCTATGAGTGCAGAAGAAAGAGAAAATGCACTTAAAGAGGAAAATGAAAGTTTACTGACAAAAATAGGAGTGCTTGAAAATACTATTGAAACTCAAACAAAGGAGATTGAAAGAGTAAAAGCACAAGACAGTATTAAAGAAAAATTAGGAACTATTAAAAATGAAAAACCTTATTTAACTGAAACATTGGATAAGAGAGCAAGTAAAGGATTTAATAGTGTTGATGAAGTTAATGAGTTTGTAAACCTTATTGACAGTCCTACATTAAAGGAAGCCTATGATGTATTGCAAAAGACACAAAAGGCTACTAAAATTACAAGTAAGAATGTTGTAGGTACTTCAAGTAATGATAGTAATACAAATAATACAAGACATAGTAATTATGATTTATCTAAGTATGGTATTAGAGTAAGAAGATAATTATATTAGAGTGGGAAAAAGTTAAAGGAGAGTTAAGTTGAAAGCGATTATAACAAATTTAAAAATTACAGGTATTCAAGAAATGCAAAGTGATATTAAAGAAAAACATTTTGCAACAGCAGAAGAATATTACATTGATGACCAGTATACTGATGGTGTTGACTTATTCAAAATTATGACAGTTAAAAAAGGTAAATGTTTGGGGCAAGATAGAAATACTTGGCACATTGCAGATAATACAGATGTAAATGTAATACCTATGGGAATTGTTTATGCAGGTTCGCCTAATAGACACTTGGCAGGAGATGTGGAATTTCATAAGAGGTTGCCAAGAGCAGAAGAACATTTATCAATGCCTATGGTAGATAGAATGGGATTAATTGTTGAGGGATATGATACAAATGGTAATCAAGTTTATCCTACATTTGAACTTGAGGATTTAAGAAAGCCAGTATATTTAGGTAAAAATGGTGCTATTACAGTTGACAAGCCAAGTTCGACTGAATTTAATACACCTATTGGTTATATAAATAGTAGACACACAATTATGTTAGATTTATCTAACAATACAAATAAATACAACGTACCAGTAACAAAAAATTAATAATAATAAGGAGATACAAAGGTTAATGAAGAATTTATATTTATTATTTAAAGATGGTGCAGGAATACCAGCAACTGGTTCGACACATTTGGGGGATAAAGGTATTCATAAACAGTTTAGCAACTTTATTGAAGTTGGGGATTATTATGAAGGACTTTTAGCAGATATTAATAATACAGAAGCCTTAAATGGAACTACACCATTATTAAATTTATTGACAAAGATGACAAGAACTAAGACACACACTAAAAATTTCTATAAAGAAACTTTTAGTCTAGGTACTCAAGCATTATTCTTTAATGCAGGTACATATACTGACCCAGTACCAGTTAAATCAAAACAAATGACTTGGGAAATGGGAGTATTAGATTTAGAAAGTAAAGTAATGAATACAACTCAATTAGAGTTAAAAACATTTAAAAGAAATCACATATCAATAATTCCAGAGTTTGTAAAAGCAATGGATATTGTTATTTCCACTTATGTTACAAAAATATATCCTGCTTTATTCTATAAATCAATATTCCAAGTGCCAAAAACTGGAGGAGAGTTTAATCAAAATTTTGGATTGTTAAGAAATGTTAAGATAGATGGTATTATGTTAGCAAATGTAGATAGTAGTGCAACAGCAGGTAGTAAGAACTCTATTGTAAGAAACCATTATAGAGCGATTAGAAAACCAAGTACAGTAGCAGGACAGTTAGGAGTAACTCCTGAAGATGTTGATGATGTAAGAAAATACTTATTAAATTATACAGATAATGAAGGTAAGGAAATTGTGGCAATTACTACAAGCAATGTAATTAATACATTAGCAAAATTCTATTCTTATGAGCCAACTAAGGATTATTTCTTAGAAAATGGTATACCTAGTGTAAAAATTAATGGTATTCATTTTATAGAAGCAGATACAGTAATTCCTGAAGATTTTATTTTCTTCGCTGTATATGATAGTGTTGAAACTGGAGCATTATTGACTAAGGTAATTAATCCTTATCCTGAATTTCAAGGATTAAGAGTTGACAATGAGGATGAAAATTTTGCTTGGGAAAGTGTTAATGAACATAACTTGAAAGAAGTTAAAGTAATAGTTGGAGATATTGATGTTCACTTGACTGGTAGATATAGAGGATTATGGCTTGACTGTGGAAATAGACCACAAACTGATGGACTAATGACACAAGCAGGGTTAGATATATTGACTAGAAAATACGTACAAAGAGTGTCAGTATTAAATGCTATGATTGAAGATTAGTCATATTTTTATTTATACATATCTTAATTCTAAAGGGTAGTATCACATCTTTTGCTACCTTTTAGAATATATTAAAAAAAATAAGGAGAAAAATTTAATGGAAAAATTAAATGATTTGTTAAAAGGAGTAAATGTTTATGGCTTGAATGTTGCAGGATTTGTTGCCAATCACGTAAAAGATAACAACCAAACAGCCTATGAATATTTACAGACAGTAACATTACTTGAAATTTTGAAAGAATTAAAAGAACTTAAAGAATTAAAGAGTAATGATAATGAAACTGTTGAAGAAAAAACTAAAGTAACAAAAGTAAAAGAGGAAAAAACTGAAAAAGCAAAATAGGTGGTGAATTATGATACTAACTTTGCAGGAAATAAATAATAAAATTCAAGAGCAAGAAGAAATGAAAAAAAGAATTGAGGAAAAAATTTCAAGTCTTTTAGAAACTATTGAATTTAAGCGTATGCAAAATGGTACTGACTCCGTAGAAGTGCAGAATATAACAGATACAATTAATACTTTAAGATTAATGAGGAGAGATTGTATTGATGAGATTAATAGTCTTGAGGAATTAAAAAAATCTTGTTGTGAAAAAAAGAGAGAAAGAAGCAAGTTAGTGAGTGATTTTTATGGCTATTAGTTATTTTAAGAAATTACATACTTATGGACAGAATTTAATATTTGATAAATTTCAAACTAAGATAAAGTGTGTATTGGAAGATAGTAATAAAAATCAATTTATAGCACATTGTCTATTATCAAAATATAGTGATAAGAATATATTAATATCTAATGATATAAGTGATATTAATAAAACAATAATTAAATTTAGAGTTAGTGAATTGGAAAATTTAGTTGATATTAAGACTAAGACTAATAAACTTAATTATAATTTAATAAAAACAATTATATTAGATGGGTTAAGATATAATGTGAACAGTTTTGAAATAAATAATCAAAGCAGGGATTTTTTGATTATGGAAATAACTAAGTTTAAATCATAACCTAAAACAGTCGGAAACCTATTAAATTTACAATTAATTAGATTAGAGGAGGAATTTATAGGATAATGACTTTAAATGAATTAAAACAAAGATTATTAAATGTAAAGAGTAGTGAATTTTGCTATAAGATAGCAGAAAAAGAAATAAATAGTTTATATGCGATAATTTTATACTTTATGGCACTAGAAACAAACATTGATACAGGACATACAAGAAAACTTTGGGTACAGGCAATTAATAGAATTAGTAATGTGTTGACTAAGATAATACCAGTCCCTAATTATGAAATATGGAAAGGGTATGTATTCTCAAAGAGTTTAAAGGAAGATGACTTTGTTAATGTTACCTATGGCAGTTTTGGTATTAATATATCAAGCAGAGATGAAGTTTGGAAAAGTGAAAACAGTAATATCGCTAGGGCAGGTAACTATTCAAACAGTATAAATTTAAAATTATCGGAAAGAAAAAGTCAATATAAAGGTATTCTAGGAAATGATTATGTTGAATTTTATGTAGATAAATTATTAAGTGAAATACAATATGTATTAAAAGGTGGAAAAAATAGTAAATTGGAAGCCATAACTTTAGTATTAAAAGACTATACTAAAAGGATAAGAGAGTATGTAGAAACAGGTAAATAATGAATGATATACAGTTTAAAGAATTAATAGAGTTACATATTAAAAATAAATTAAATGAGTTAGTTAATGAAACTTGTTTTGAAAACTTTAAAGGTAAGTATGTTATTCAAGACAATAAATATAATATACCAGTAAATTCAAATACTGAAATTTATAATATTAGTAATATTGATATTGAAAATAATATTGTAACAATTTCAAATGTGAATAATTTACAATACCCACTCAATAATAAAAAAATATTTGTAAATTATAATAATGAAATTGATGTCAATGTTATTGGAAATAATAAATTAAGTTTTGATAATGTTGATGACTTATATTTAGTTGCTTTGGGGGATATAGTTACAAGTAATGTTGATAAACAGGAAAATAAAATATATATAATTGTAGATGTGGATAATGTTAGAGTTGAAACTGAAACTATTTCAAGTACACATAATAATACTTATTATGATGTTAATATTTTTGTAGGGAGTAATGATTATTCAAATAATAAAGAAGAATTTAATTTTTTTTATAATGAATTGATAAGATTATTTAGTGAACAAAGTTTTAATATTGAATATAATAATAAGAATTTAGATATATTTACGGTTGATAAGCCTAGATATAGAAGCAGTATAAAGACTGAAAATGATAGAGTAGGTTATATAATTCTTAGATTTTCACACTTCTATAATAACAAAATAAGAATTTAAGGAGAATAAAATAGATGGCAAAATTAGTAAATAATGGAAATGCAAGAGTTAGATTGACTTTTTTAGCAATGGAATTAATGAGTAAAAAAATTGAATTGTTCTCTATTGAAAATAAAACAATAGAGCCATTATCAAATTTACCTACTGACCCTTTGTTTAGTAGAAAATATCAATACAATAATCAGTTTAATATGCAAGGGGATTTTATAGGGCAAACATCAGGACAAGAACAATTTGAAGATGTATCAATACCATTTTCATTCCAAGAAGATTTTATTTATGTTAAATCTGGTAAACAAGATATTGATGAAAGAGCAAGTAGAGATACTTTAATTGCAATTCTACAAGGTGCAGTATTTAAATCAAATGGTAAAACATATAGAGTATTAGGTAATGCAGGAAATATAAATTTAGAAGCAAAAATGTTAGGTAAGAATACTAACAACCATTGGAAAAATTTATACTACTTTGAAAATGCTTTTGTTAAGGAAGGTACAGCATTTGATAAAGATGGAAATGCTAAAACAATGCAAAATCCATTGTTATCTACATTTAATGTATCAAGTATTGGTATGAGTTTAGAAGTTTACATTGGAGCAGGTACAGGGGAAACAAGAATTATGAGATACCCATTAGTATCATTCTCTCAAATTAATACAGATATGAGTGGAGATGTTGTTAAGGTAACTACTCAAATGGCAATTAAAGCAGATGTAATTGAAGCAGATGACTTTTTAATTGCAGGTGGTAAGAAAGTTAGTGGAAGATTTATTAAAGTTGATGGTGTAGTTGCTAAGACTGGGTTAAGTGCAGTACCGACAGAAGCACAAGCAAATGAAACTTGGTTGGCTTATGACGATGTTACTGGTAAAGTAATGTATATTGTAAATCAAGCAGACAAGACAAGCACAACCCCATTAGAAGTAGGTACAGTATTCTATTTACAAAAAGGAGATACAGGTGCTACGGCAGGTAGTGCTTCAGGATTATGTCAAGCAGGTACTGGAGTAGTTAAGAAATCGCCTGAATTTTATGTAATAGGTAAATATAACTGTGCTGTTCCTGAAGCACATTTAACTAGATGGAATTATGACCCTGAAATTGCAACAACAGCAACTAATGCTAAAGAAGTATTTGCATTAAAAGTTAATGATTTTGATGACTTAACTGGAGATTTCAAGAGATATAATAGTGAAAACTTATAATAAATTAAATAAAGGGGTATGGATATTATCTATACCCTTGTAAATAAAATATGTATAAATAAGGAGATAGAAATATGGCAAGAAAGTTAAAATTAAATTTAAGTGGATTAAAAAATCAAGTTAAGACAGGTACAATTACAATAGATTACTTAAATGGTAAGGTTGATTATCCAATTAAATTAAAAAATGACAGGGAATATAAATATATTTTAAATTTATCAGATTATAAATATAAAACAAAATTAATTGATGATAAATTGGTAGTTACTAATTTACAAAAATTATCGAATATAAAGCCTGAATATAGAGATGTAATTATGAATAGTGAAGGACACTCAAATAAGGATATTTCTTATGTTAAAATTTATGATGAAAATGAATTACAGGTTGCTAAAAATGATAGAGAAACAATGTTAGAAGGTGTTACGGTAGTAGCACATTTGGACTTAGATTATGTTGTAGATGAAAAGACTGGAGAAACATTTTTAGATTTAATTAACAATACTTTTAATGATATTATCAAGGAAAAGTATGATGGAAAGAAAATAGAAAAAGGGGATTACTATAAAGTTACTGAAATATTGTTTGAAGCCAATTTGTTATCTTATGATGTTATTAATGAATTTTTAATATACATAAGAGCATTAAAATATGGTAGAACAGTAGAAGAAGAAAAATATAGATTAGAAGCACAGAATTTAGGTGTTACTGAAGAAAGCGATATTCAGAAATGGATTGAAGTTAGAAAAGGCGATAAACTATTAAAGGAAATGAAAGAAAAAGAACTAAAAGAGGATATAGTTGAAGATGTCGCTATTGATAAGGAAGAAAATAAAGATAAGGAATTAGATATTGTAGAAGCCGAAAAGGTGGAAGAAAAGAAATAAAGGAAATAAAGTATGAGAAAAGACCAACAAAAAGATAAGGTTGATAATTCTCTATTAAAATTGAAAAAGAATGAATTAAAAGATATAACCTTGCTTGATATTAATTATAGAATGGTTATATCTTTTTCTTTAATAGGGGAAGAAATACCTATATTAATTAGATTAAAGGATATAAAATATAGAGATGTTAGGAATGATTTAAAAATTAGAGGAGATGAAGTACCTATAATTTCATCATTGTTATTTGAGGAAGGGTGTAGGATATTAATTGATAACTTCTTTAAATATATTGAATGGGAAGCATTTGATATATTAGATGATGATTATTATAAAGAGAGAGTGAAAGAAATTGAATTAAAGCATACTAGAGATGATATTCAAAATAGGTATAAAATAGATAAGGAAGTGGAGGAATTAAAGAATGAAGTTATATACAACTTAAAAGTGTTTATACTTGAAAAAATGCTTGTTGATAAGGATTTACAGCAAGAATTAATGGAAATTTATAATACTATTAGGGAAACACAATATAAAATGGTTGAAGAATTTAATGAGATTATTGAGAGCATAATGGATTATGAAGATGACAAGAGTATAAGTTTTAATGATTATTTTACTGTTATGTTAAAGACAAGTATAATAAACAGTAATGTACCTATCTTTGATGAGAATATCGGAAAAGCCTTTAATGAATATTCATATAGGGAAGTAAAACTTAGAATTTCATTTGAACATAAGGAAACTATGTTGAATAGTAATAGAATGAAAATGATGTTGCCAGTAATGGCTAGAACATCTTTATTTTAGAAATTGAAAGGAATTAATAGATGGAAAATTTAGATTTAGGAATTAATTTGGGATTTGGAGAAACTTCAAGTGTAGATAATTTAATAGATAAAGTAAATGTATTAGAAAAAAGTATAGTTAATATTAATGAAGTGTCTAATTTAGATATGTTTACTAATGCACTTAAAAGTTTTCAGGAATTAAAATCGGAATTAAAAGATATAAAAAGTTTATTAAATGAAGATAATCAAGGAAAAGAAAAAAGTAGTGCTACTAATAGTGGTAAAAATCCTTATAAAAGTGAAACTTTTAGTCTATCACAAACATTATTAAACATCGAAAAATTGCTAACTGAAATAAATAGTACAAGTAAAAAACAAAGTTTTAATAATGAAAAATATGGCAGAGGAAATAGTGGTAAAGGTAGTAAAGGTAACGATAATTCTAATGATAATCCATTTAGAAAAGTTGCCAATGATGAACTTAGAAAATATTATCATAGTCAAGAAAAAACTTATAAAGATAAAAAACTAGAATTAGATAAAGTATCTAAAATGACTACAAAACAATTTGAAGATGGTTTTTCAAAGATTGTAAAAGGTATATCTAAAGATGTGGTTGATATATTGGATAGAGATTTATTAAAGAAAATGGTAGAAAAAAATGCTACTGAAATGCTTAAAAATGGTAAATATACTACTAAAGACAATTTAGATGAGAGATATAAAGAAATATCACAATTAATTAAAAATGCTGGATTTAATTCTAATATGTTTAAAAGTAGTCCTATATTTAGAAAAGAATATAATGAAAAATTATATGAAATTGAATATAATAAAAAAATACAGGAATTAAAAAGAACAGAAGTAGAATTAAAAATGAAAGGCATACATCGTAATTCTAATACTGATACAATGACAGGTAGACAACTTGAAAAATTGCTTGAAGATAATAGAAGAATTTATAATATAATCAATTCTAAACATTTTCAAAATTTTGGAGATGGTCAGGTATTTAAAAGTACGGAAGATAAGTTAAATAGATATATTAATCAAATGAACGATAATAAAATAAAAGGACAGAATATTAAGGAAAATGGATTGTCTTTACAAAATACTATACAACAAAATTCAAGTACAATGATTGCAGGGATAGAAGCATTTAAATATTTAGGTTCAATATCTAATTTTATAACTTCTAAAGATTTTGAGAGAAATATGGGAGCATTGGGTATTGTCGGTAACTTAGGTAATCAAGCAAGTCAAAATGCTTCAAAGAATAGGATTATTAGAGAAAGTAATTCAGTAGGTGCAGATATTAATGAGTTTGCAGAAGGTGTAAGGGAAGTTATTAAGACAGGTAAAACTTATGAACAATCTATGAATTTGGTTAAGACTGCTGGTAAAGTTGCCGTTGCTTCATTTGAAGATTTAACTACTGCAACTAATATACTTAATCAAAGATTTACTGCATTAGGTATTAGTGCTACTGATAAGAACTTAAATGAATTTGCTAACAGGTTGCAAAGTGCATTGGATAATACAGCATTAGATTTACAAGATGTAAATAATGCAGGTAGACAAACTAATACTGCTATGAACGCTCTTATTAATAGTGCAGAGGAAAAAGGTATACAAGGTAGAAGTGTAGAAAAGTATACAATGGACGTATCTAACTTAGAATTATCTTTATTGTCTACATTAAAACAACAAGGTAAGACAGGGGAACAAAGTGGTATTGTTTTAAGAACTTTATTCTCAAAACTTATGTCAGTTGATGGTAAAGGTAAGGCTATGCTTGAAAATGACTTTAAAAAGATGACTAAAGATGAGAGAGAAAAAGTAGGTTTTGGGTCTGTTGAAGAAATGACTGATATGGTGCTTAGTGGGGAAGTAGATAAGGTTATTGAAGGATTATCTAAAATGCAAAAGCAAGGTAACTTATCTTATGCTACAATTAAGAAAATATTTACAGAAAGACACGCAAGTGCTATTAGTACATTATTTACAGAGGTAAATGGAGATACAAAGAAATTTATAGATAATATAACTACTGGTATTAATGTATCTAAAAACTTTGGTAAGGCTATTGAAAACTGGGCTGTAAAGGTTGAAAGAATATTTAAGAATTTAAAGTCAATAAGTACAAATACATTTAGCAGGGGTATATTTGGTGGTGCATTGGGTGTTGGTGTAGGTATAACAGATAAAATAACTGATTTAATAGTCAAAGGTCAGTCAAGTGATAATGTATTATTATCTTCTTTTTCACAAGGTTTACCACAAGCAATGGCACAACGGTTTATGTTTAAAAATATAAATGATTTTACACAAGGAAAAGCATATCAAAAAGTTGAGAGTGCTTATGATTTATCTATTGAAAGAATTAAAAAGGATAAATCTTTAGGTAGTGATAGAAGAAAAGAAATTTTAAATCAAGTAGAATTATTAAAAAATCAAGATTTAGAAAAATTAATAAATAATAAAGGTATTAGTGGTTTTGCAAGTCAAGTAAAGGGTGCTACTTCAAATGTTTATGATTTATCAAATAAGATAAAAGAAAGTGTATATGATATTGATAATTTAGGGGAAGAAGGTATTAAAAGTTTTTCTGCATTAAGTGGAGGTGCAAAAGGTTTAGGTACTGCATTATGGGCATTTACTAAGCCCCTATTAATATTGACTACAATTAATATGGCAATTAATACAGTTATTGGACTATTTGAAAAAGCACAAAAATTAAAAAATGAAGCAGATAATTTAGATAAAGAGATTATAAATATTTCTAAAATTGGTAGTGATATTGAAACTATTGAAAAAAGTATTAATGATATATTTGACCCAAAAAATTATCAAGATGAAGAAGAAAATGGATATATAAAGAATGTTAGAAAAATGGTTGAAGCAAATGATGAATTAAAATCTAGCATTGATAATATAAATGCAATAAAAAATAATCCATTTAAAGATATTCAAACTATTAGAGATGAAATTTGGAAAGAAAAAACAAAGAATAGTTTAATAAATTCTAATAATTATAGTACACAAGGTAGGTTAGGTATTAGCGACCGTAGAACTTATGGTGAAGCTAGATATAATCAATTTACTTATGGAAATACCTCAAGAATTTCAATAGGTGAATGGAATGATGAATATGATAGAAATTATAGAATAAAATATAGAGGAGAAAAATTTAATAATATTTCTGTAATAGATAAAGAAAATGAAGATAGAATTAGTAAATTGAATGAAACTGAAAGACATAAAGAGTTAAATAAATACAAAAAAATGTATAATAACAATTATGTTAAATCTACTGATAAAGCAATTAATAATTTATATGATGATGTATATGCAAAATTTAAAAAGGAATTAAAAAATAAAGGGTTAGATGAAAAATCGGTATCTGATGAAGATAAGCAAAAATATTTAGTAAGTAATTTAAGAATTTCAAATGAACTTGTAAGTAATGTATTTGGTAAGAAAAGTTCAGAAGCATTGAATGGTAAAGATGTTACAGATACAGAAAGTTTTTATAAGTTATTAAATAGTTTAGGTGGTAAGAATTTACAAGATAATATTAAGATATTTAATGATTTAATTTCAAGTGGTAAAATTGAGCCTGAAACTCTATCTTTATTGACACAATACAGTAATTATCAATTAAATGTCATTAAGGAAGCAGATGACTTATTTTATAAACAACTTGAAAGAAATAAGGAAAGTTTGGAACAATCTAAGTCTATGCTTGAGGGCTTAAAAAATAAAATGGTATCAATGTATGATAAAACTGGATTGTCTAGTATTGCTTATGGTAAAATACTTAATGAGGAAAAAGATGAAAAAGGTAATTTAAGAACTTTATCACAACAAGAATTAGATAAGTATAATACTGCATATAACAATGATATTAATTCAGTACCAATGGAAATGTCAATGAATAATATTGAAGGTGTTAGAGATTATCAATCAAGTATGCTTGTTTATTATACTAAAAAAGCAGGATTAGATAAGGAAATACAAGATACTCAAAAAAATATAGAAGAAGCAAAGAAACAAGGGAATTTACAGGAACAACAACAGTTAGAGGCTAAATTAAATTGGTTAAATCAAGATGTTAAATTTTTAGACCAGTCAAAAGAAATGGCTAAAAAAGTATTACATTTCTCTAACTTTACTGCTAAAAAATATGATGAATTATTATCTATGAGTGCAGAAATTGCAAAAGCACAGTCAGTATATAGAAATATGATTGGTACTTCATTTGGCAATCAAGGTAGTCAAATGCAGACTGCTTATGATAGTCTTAATGCAAGTAGAAACTTGTTTAATAAAGTTGGAAAAATGAATTTTAATAATCAAGTTAATAGTGCTTATATTGAGGATAAAGATGGTGCTATATTACAGAAAATTACAGGTAAAAATGATTATTCTAAAGTTAATATGAATGATTATGTTAAATTAATGGATAGAATAAAAGATTATAGAAAAAATAATATTAGCGAAAAAGATGGAGTTAATATTGAAACTTTACAAAATCAAGCAACAGTTTATTCATCTATTATTTCTGAAAGAATGAATATACAGCAACAAGAAATTCAGTTAGCACAGCAAGAAAAACAAATACATATTGATATTGTTAAATATTGGTTAAATGAACAGAAATTAAAAACTGAATTTGTAGAAAGTGGAGAAATTTATACAAACGAGAATAAACAAAGTAGTTTACCTTTAGTTAGAAAAATGACAAGTGGGGAAAATGAACTGTATAGAATGAATGATTTACAGGAATTGACTAATTTGAAACTTGAAAATAGTAATTTGAGGATGAAAGACCAGTTAGATTATGCACGTAGACAAATTGCTGTTGCTAAGGAAAATGCTCAAAGACAGATTAATGCTATACGTAGATTAGAGGGTACAAGTTCTACTAATTCACGAAAGAGTGATAGTGTGGCTAAGTCGAATACAAATGTTACTAATAAAACCATAGTAGATAGTGCTAATTCTATTAGTAATAATCTTGTAAATGCTCTTAACTCAATGATGGAGAGTATGAGTAGTTTTGGTGGTGGAGATGTAGAAGGTGGAAATGGTGGTACATCTTCAATGACTGGAGGTACTAATGCAGGTATAAACTTCAAATCTATGTCTAATGGTACGTCTAAAAAAGATGTATTAAGAATTATAAAAGAGGCTCAAATGGCTGTTGGTGGAGATTATACTTTAGGTGTAGTTATAAGTGCTGGAGAGAGTGATTTTAAAAATACGGCTAAAGGTAATGGAACAACTGCAACTGGTATATTTCAATTTCTAAGAAGTGAAAAAAACGAACAAATAAAACATTGGGGGCATAAACACGGTATTAATGCAGGTAATTATAATTTACTAGACAATAGACAATCTTCACTACTATTTTTTGAAAGAATGAAAGACGCATATAACTTAGCAATGAAAAGAGGGTATACCCCAACACGAGGGGATTTATATTTATCACATTTTTATCCTAGAGCATACGATTATATTACTAGGGGTAAAGGAAATATGTTGGCTAGAAAAATATTCGATGCCGAAGCATTGGCTAAAAATAATTTTGTACCTAATGGAACTTTAAATCAATTAAGTGAATTTATGTGGCAAAAGGCTATGAGAAATGCAAAATCTCAAGGTGTATTAGGTATGTTAGGAGATACAAGTTCAGTTATATCTTATAGCAAACCACAAAAAGTAAATGCACAGTTAGTAAATACTTCAAGTAATGTAAATTATGGTAGAGATACAGCAATGGTTATTAGTGGTGCTAAAGGGCTTAAAGTTAAAAGTGCAGAAACTACTGCTGGAGGTAAAATTACTCAATCCACTTATGATTTTGCTAAACTGGTTCAGAGTAATATTAAAGGATTTGAAAGATTTACTGCATTTAATGATAGTTACCATAAAAATCATAGTCCAAATAGTTTACATACTAAAGGTATGAAATTTGATTTTACTATTAAAGGTGGAACTAATGCAAGTAATAATGCAATAAATCAATTATACACTTTAGCAAAACAACACGGATTTGATATTAAAGTATTAAATGAGTATACCAATCCTAGTGGGAAGGCTACTGGTGGTCATTTAGATGTTAAAGTAAATGGTAGAAAAGCTGGAAGTGTTGGAACTACTTTAAATGTAAACTTTAATATGCCCGAAGAATATATTCCTAATATGAGTGAGAGTACCGAAAAATTAATAAGAGAAATTACAAATAATGACTTTACAAAAGATATGATTAAATCTCAAGCAGAAGAAGAAGCCTCAACAAGTATTGCTATGAAATATAAAGAGTTATTTGATAATTCAGATGACCACGTTAAAAGCAGGGAAATGTTTAATAATTGGTGGAATGACTATGTATTATCTCATCAAAATGTAGATTTATCTGTATCAAAAGATATTGCTAGAAGTGTTTTAGATAGAGAGAAAACATTATTAGATACGGCTAGAGATACGTATGATAAGATAGTAAGTCAATTTATTGAAAATGTTAAGGCTTTAAATTATTCATTTGAAGAAATGCAGTTAAATGTAAAAGATGTTAATACTGAATGGGAACGTAACTATAATTTTTTAACTAGAAGTAAATTGTCGGACACACTATATGATTTTACAAAATCTATTGAAACAAATAAAGTTAAAATATCTAGTTTAACAAGACAACTTGCAAAAGATATTGAAATAAATCCTAGTGTAACTTCATTATTTAAATATTTAGAAGATAATTTAGGTATAAAACTTGAAACACAAGAAGATAGATATAATTTTATGTCAAATAATGATAAATTACTTCCATTGGCTAAAATGCTTGAAGAAAATATGTTTGACTTAGCAAAGGAACAATTTAAAAATCTAGGTATGGATAAGTTCGCATTTCAAGAATTATCTAAAGAAGAAAAACAAGAATGGTTAAATAAAGCCTATACATCACTTAAAAAACAAGGTGAAACAAGTGAGGATATATTTCAAAAATCTCAAAACTTTGATAATCAAACTACAATGTATAAGAGATTGACTGAACAAATGGAAAGAAATAATGAAATACATAGAGCAGAAGCAGAAAACTTTAAAATATTTGGTAAGTCTATTGAAGATTTATCTTCAGGAATAAAAGAATTAAGTGATAAGATGTTTAACCTTGAAAGTATTAGAAATTTGAATACTGTATTAGAGGAAGTTAAATTATTAAATAAAGGTATAGACTTAGATAGTGTTTATGGTAAAAGACAGATGATGTATATTAAGGCAGAAAATAGCAGAAAACAATTAGAGGAAAGTAGACAATCTGTAAGAACATTATTAAAAGCCAGTCCAATGACAATTAGTGCATTGGAGATGGCTGGATTTAATAGAGATAGCCTTAAAAATTTAGATTTAAATAATTTTAAAAATATACAGAAACTTATCGAAGGTATTAAAGGGTTTACAGAAACTCAAGACAGAGTTGCTAAGGAACAATTTAATAAGTTTTTAGATGATAACCCTCAATTAGAAAAGTATAGAAGTGTTAATATTTTTGACAAGGAAGCATTAAAAGAATTAAAAAATCAAATACTTGAAGATGATAGTGTTGATAATAATAAGGCTTTAGAGTTAGTTAATTTCTTGGATAATATAGAAAATGGATTTGTTAAGTTTGATGATATTGTAAATTCTTTACAAAAATTAGTAACAGTTATAAAAGACAGTAATACACAGTTTATAGAAATGTTCAAGCAATTTTCATCTAAGTCTGTGGATATGTTAAGTAGCATATTATTCGGTACTGACTTTGAGTGGAAAGGTTTAGATTATAAAGAAGCATTAAATAATTTATTTGGGTTGTTGACAGGTGATAGTAAAAATATTAAACGTAGTTTTAAAAAATTCTTTAATATTCCACAAAAAGATGATAATGAGAATGTAATTGAACAAGATTATAGTATTTCAAATAGACCTAGTTCATTAAAAATGAAAAATAGAGCATATATTGGAGAAAATGATTTTAGAACTTTATTATTAAATAAAATAGATAAATTTGATTTAAATAATGAAAAACAGGATAATATATACTTAGATGAAGAAGGTAATATTTCAAGAGTTTATAATCTAAAAGATGATTTTAGCAATGACTTAATAAATATGTTAAAATCTAATATGGTTAATAAAGTTAATATAAATGGGGAAGATTTTTTACCTGAATTACAAGAAGATGGTAGAATAAATCTTTATAGGATTAAGACTAACCAAGAGAAAACAAAAGTTTGGCTAGAAAATGCTTTTACATTTACTAAAAAATATGAAAGAGATGTAAAAGGTAGTCTTGAAGATACAATAAAAAGTATTAATTTGGAAGTAACATCGTTTAATAAAACTTCAAGAGATAAAATTGGGGAAGATAAATTACAAAGTGTTATAGGTATTGAAGGTATTTCTACATTAAATACTCCTAATTATACAGAATATTTTAATCAGGAATTAAAAGTAATTGATAGTTTTGAAAAGGAAAATGATAGATTTAGAAGAGAAAACGAAAAGAATTTAATAAATAGTTCTGATAAAATTTCTAAAATACTTCAATATAATTCAGATGAAGTAAATAAAGAAAAAAATAAAAAGAATATTAATGATTTATTATATATGTATGAAAGATTACAGAAACCTATTGGAGAAGGTAACGGAATATCTTTTAAGACAGATAAAAATAATAGTTTAGTTTATAAAATTTTAAGTCAAGCAGAAAAAAATATTGAAGTTGGCACACCTAATGAAATACGTAAGAATAAATTAGATAATGGTATTAGTTTTACAGTAAATGGTAAGGAAGTATATAAATTATTAACTGAAACTGCAAGTAAGAAAGTTAAAACTGGAAAAAGAAAATCTACTATTGTAGATTTTACAAGAGTATATTTATTAGATAGCAACAATAAAAGAACAAATTTAAAGGATTTCACTAAAAAAGATAATAAGGCTTTTTATAAATACTTTACAAACAAAGGAAATGAAATAATGGATAATTTAAAGAAAGAATATCCAAATACTAAAACAACAAAAAAAGTTACTGAAACTGAATTAGAGCCTTATTATAATGTTAAAACAAATACATTTTATAATGATGATTATAAAAGTAAAAATAGAATAAAAATTCAGTATAGTGGTAACAAGGAACAGGCTAATAATCTATATTATACACAAAATACAGAAAGTACAAACAAGTACGTAGACCCTACAAAAAATTATGGTTTAAATAATTCATTATTTGTACAAAATATTGAAGATTTGAAAACATTAGCAGGATTGATTAATCCAAATAAATTGACAAGTTATCAAAAAGCAAGTAAAGGTATGGTATCAAAGAATACAAGTATTAATGATAGTAAAGATAATGTTTCTGGGGGAAAGAAAAGAGTTACAGTAGACATTGGAGAGGATAAAAAATCTATAAATTATTTTGTAGATGGGAATAAAATTGGTACTTTAGGTTATGAACACCCTACTATAACAACAACTACTGGTAAAGGTAAAAAGAAAAAAATAATCACAAAAACAGACGAAAGTAAGTGGCAGACTTATTTTATAAATGAAAAAGGTAAAAAAACAGTTTACGATAAAGGTTTACCTTCTGAAAAGGAAGCAGAAAATCTTGTAGAACAGATGATGAAAACTAAGGATGAAGAATTTTTTAGAAAATATGATATGGATAACCCAACACCTAAAGTTGATAATTCTGTTAGTAGTAATAATAACACTTCAAATTCAAATTTTTCTAAAGAATATGTGGATATGTTAAAAAGATATGAAGCATTTAATGAATATGTAAACTCAAAAGAATTTATTGATATTCTTAAAGATAGAAGGGAAGATAAAGAAACACAAATAAAGAAAATAAATGCTTGGACTAAATCTTTTGAAATATTAGGAGATAAAAATGCAAAATTTACAGCTTTGCAGACTATTTATGAGAGTAGTTGGCAACCATTTGAGAAAAGTAGAATTGCTAGAGGTTATAATTTTGGTGGACTAACTACACCAACTAAGTGGGGTATAGAAGATAAATCTACCATAGGTAAAGATGGTCAAGGACACGCTGTATTTAGGGATATGGGTACAGGAATAGCAGGAAGATTAATATATGGTTATACTGAAAAAGCATATAAGGATTTGATGTATAAGGGTGGAAATTTTTCAAATTTCTATGAAAATTACTATGGTAAATATGTAGGACACGATTTACCTACGTATGTAAAAGATTTAACTAATATGGGAAAAACTGCTGGTATTAATTTCAAAGATAATAGAGTACCTTCGGAAAAAGGAAAAAATCCATTTGACCTAATACCTTTAACACATTCAAAAAAAGGATTTAAAGATGTAGATGAAACAAAAATATTTGAAGATTTGAAAAAATATAGGGAACAGACAGGGGATTATTCTAAATTTGATATAGAAAATATTAAAAATCTTCAATCATATACTAAACAGTATAATGATAGTGTAATGATGGCAACATCTATATTAAAAGGTGCAATAATTGATACTTCAAAGAAACAATATTTAAGTGCTAGTGGTGATGTTATTTCAGATATGGGAGATACAGCAATACAACAATATGTTCAAGATAATAAGAAAAATTTGACAACTGATAAAGAAAAAAATTTAAGTAGTAATATTGTTGAAGAAAATCAACAACCTATGGAAAAAGTTGAAGTTGTAGAAATTAAGCAACCACAACAAGATATACAAAACTATGGTGAAAATTTTGTGGAACTTGTTAGGCAAGAAGAAATTAAAAGATTAAAAATGGAAAAAGAGAAGAAAAATCAAGAGAGGGAACAAAATTTTCAAAAATCTTTTGCTTATGTAACCACTATTGTTACTGTAATTGATGGTATGCTTAAAAAAGAACTTAATTATAAGAAGAAGCAACTTGAAATACAACAAAAGGTACTAGAACTTAATTTACAGATGGCAGAAACTACGGAAGAAAGAAGAAAAATTGAGGAACAAATACTACAAAATAAATTATCACAGATAGATAACGAATATAAGACACAGTCATCATTTATGGGTGGTATGATAAGTGGTAGTATAGGATTTGGTATTCAAGGTGCTTTAAGTGGTGCTATGCAAGGCTCTAATTTTGGTTTGACAGGAAGTTTAATAGGTGCTGGGTTAGGTTTAGTTGGTGGAATTTTAGGAGGTACACAGGCTAAAATTCAAGCAGACCAACAAAAATCTTTACAAATATCACAACAAAAACTAACTTGGTTGGCAGAAGATAGAAACAGGTACTTGAAAACAATGGCTAATGCTATGAGTGAACAGGCTAAGTGGACTACTAGGGTTGGAGTAAATGACGCTATTTCTCGTTCTGTAAGGTTTGCATTGTCAGGTAAAGATGTTATAGGTGGAACTGCTTACGAAACTCGTACTGTTAGTAATAAAAAGAAAAAAGGTGGAGGACTTTTAGGAAGTAAGAAATATGATACAGTTGAAGCCTTTACTCAATCATATAACTTAAATGACAGTATGTTTGGTGGCAGACAGTTTAACAATAAAATGGATTTAGAGTTTGCATATACTACTTTAGCACAAAAACTTCTAGGTATGCAAAGTAATATAAATCTTATGGGAACTTATGGGGATATGTATTACTATAATAATCCTGAACAAACAATTTTTGGCAGATTTGCTAGAAATGGTAGAAAACAACAACGTATGATGAGTTTACCAATGGATAGCAGTTTAAATGACTATTTGCAACGTAGATTGAATGGTAGTTCAAGAGAATTGACAGCAAGTGAATTTATTAAATATTTCAATGGGCAAGGAACATTGCAAGGAGATGGACTATTAATAGACCGTAGCCGTGATAATGAGATTGATAATCTTATAAATAACTTAAAGGAAACTGCTAAGGCTATGCCGACAGGGCAACAGAAAGTAGATACATTGGCACTTATCAATTTCTATGAAAATATTAAGGCTGTTTTAGATAAGGAAGGCAAGACTACTAAAAGATTGTTTGGTAATTATTACAACATTGAAACAGAAGAAGTTAAAGATGAAAAAGGTAATATCACAGAATATCGTAGAGTAAATGAAAGTATGTGGAGTGATTATTATAATCAAATATACCAAAATGTTATGAATGGTACTAAGGTATTTGATACTGGAAGTAAATTTATACAAGGTACATTAAATGCTTTTATTCAAAATGTAGGTAGTGGTAGAAATACAGTTAAGGCTTTAACTGATGAATTTAACAGGTTAGCAGATGAAATATATGATGTAGTTACTCGTACTGGAGAATTTAGTAATGTTAGTGGGAGTATTAAAGGGCTTATTGATAATATGGCACTATTGAAGAAACAGCAAAGGGAAACAGAAAACTTTACAATAGACCTTGCTAAGAGATGGGTTGCTTTAGGTGGTAACATTACTGATATTGTTAAGGATATGAATAATGGATTGACAACTGCAATAGATAGTATTAAATCCACTATGTTAGGGGCTAGTCTTGAAGATACTATAAATAATTTTGGTAACAACCTTTTCCAAAAACTTGGGGAAAGTATGACAACTAATCTTATTAATCAAAAATATGCTAATTCAATATTTAAAATGAATAGTTTACTAACTAATGCAACTGATACTAATTCAATAAGTGATATAGTAAATCTTGCAAATGGTTATAAAGGGTTGTCTGCAAAAATTGAAAGTGATAGGGAAAGATTGGGTGCTATACAAAGACTGTTTACTGCTAATAGAGATATTGATTATGTAGATGAAAGTATACAATATGAAACTGGTACAAGTCAGTCTGTTACTAATAATTATACATTTACAACAGACATCAATGCTGGAACTATTGTAGCAGATGAGTTGAGTAAGGAAATATTGGCACAAAACTTATTTGCACCTTTAGTACAGATGTTAAAAGATAGTGGATTTATTCATTAATTACTTGACTTTTAATTTATAATATGGTAAGATATATTAGGTGGTATAAAATTACCACTTAATATATTAAAATTAAAGGAGAAAGTAATATGGAAAGTTTAAGAAACAAAAATGAAATTACAAGTTTGGAATTAGTTAAAGAGATTAATTTATTTAGGGAAAAGGAATATTTTTACAAGATTAGTAATAATTTAAAATTAGGGAAAGTTGAAAGTAAGAATGGTAAATATGTTGAATTACAACATAAAACTTTACTAAGTATTGTTAAAGATGAGTTTGAAGAAGAAATTAACGAGCAAAAAATTTTGCTGGTTGATTATAAAGATAATAAAGGCGAATTAAGACCTATGTATATTTTATCTTTAGACCAAGCAAAGCAAGTTTTAATGAGAGAAAGTAAATTTGTAAGAAAAGGTGTAATTTCTTATATAAATACTTTGGAGGAAAAAGTTAAAAATTTAGTAAATAATATAAATAAAGTTGATTTATTAAAATTAAATATTATTAATGCTAATACAGAAACAGAAAGAATGATAGCACTTAATCAATATCAAGTTGAATATGTAAGACCACTAGAAATAAAGGAAGAATATCACGATAAGGTATTAGATAGTGATGGAACTTTAACAGTTAGAGAAATTGCACAAGATTTTGGTAAGACTGCTAACTGGTTAAATAAAATATTGAATGGATTGGGTATTCAATTCAAGCAAGGTAAGAAATGGCATTTATATTCAAAATATAAAGATATGGGATTAGTAAAAGAAATAACTGTATTAGATGAAGAAAATGATAAGAATTATACTAGAATGAAATGGACACAAAAAGGTAGGGAATTTATTCATAAATTGTTAAAAGAAAATTGTATCATAGAGTAGTGAAAACTACTCTTTTATAAGGTATAATATATTAAGGAGAATATAATGAAAAACAAAGATTTAATTTTAAGTACATCAAGGAACTTAAATTTCTATTTAATTGATTATAAGGATAG
>FLSH01000133.1_pt1 | contig 23087 bp, 24 predicted proteins | sample 1550441 | NCBI WGS metagenome assembly FLSH01 (sample SAMEA4031756, study PRJEB14383) | metagenome | biome: human; feature: oral; material: saliva | place: Philippines | collected 2014 | reverse complement strand
ATCAAATACGTGTTTCCGTTTCAACGCACACACATTTCCACATTATCAAATACGCATTTCCACATTACCGAATACGTATATTCATTTCACCGAATATGTACATTCACATTACCGCACACGCATATCCACATTACCGAATACGTGTTTTCACATTATTAAATACACATTTCCACACCACCGCACGCACATTTCCGCCACCCTTTTTGTGGGTGAATACGGATATGCGGGCACGATAAATAGGACTTTTGCGGCTGCCAATGGGTGGCAACACGCCACTTCTCCCCTACTCTACTACAACAAACTGTCGCCGTAGATGGCTTCTTTTATGTTCTTTTCGTGGTCGAACACGAAACGAGCTACTATGGAACTGAGCAGCGCTGTTGATGGCATTTTTATGCTGTTGGCTGACTTCAGACGGTCGAGAACACTTTTTAAATCGGAGTCTATATACACTGTTGCCAACTTAGAATCGCGCAACTTGTATTCTTTAGCCAGGTCTAAAAACATCTGCCAACTGTCTGTGGTATCGCCTTGCTGTAGTGTGTATTCGCGCGCAAGCTCTTTTCCTTCTGCTTTTGGCAACTTTTTGGCTGCCGGAGCCGACCTGTCTTTCTCGTCGGCAGGTGCCGCTGGCTTGGTGTGCAGGGTGGGTTCGTGGTGCACAGGCTCGCGAATGGGTTCGGGTTCGGGTGCTATTTCTTCTTCGGGTTCGGGCTCTGCAGGGGGTGTAACTGTGGGTTTCTCTATGCCTTGCACCTTGTTTACTAATCCAGAAATACCGCCTGGCATTATAACTCTTGTTTTTTTCTTTACCATAATAGTATGTTGCTTTATTTTTTTGCTGTATGTTTTAGTTTTTAAAAACCTACTTTTTGCGTTGCAAAAGTATGGTTTTTGGCGTGCAAAAACCCACTTTTTACATTGCAAAAAGGGGGTTTTTGCCTGTCTACTTCATTCGTTTTATCATATATTCGAATGCCCCCTTCACTGCTTCTCGCTGTGTGGCAAGCAGTTCGAAGGTGTTTATGCGTTTCAGTGTAGCCCTACTGTTCACCATTGGAGTAACCTTTCCAATCTGCGAAAATATGTCGTTGGTGTCGCTCCACATACGTTGTTCGTCCGATGTTCCTATACGGGGGTCTATTCGGTTTGGCACAAAAAATATTTGAGCGTGCATTTCTGGGTTCACATCTTTTAGGGCATTAATAACCTGAACGAACACTCCGGTAGAGTCTAACGTCTTGTCTTCGTATTCGTAAGGGCACACAATGTAGTCGGCATTGGTGAAAAGGGGCACCAATCCGTCCTCGCTTACGTTACCAGGAGAGTCGAATAGCACGTAACCTTCTACCTCTGAAGCCGACTCCATTAGCTGTTGCATCAGCTCGGGAGCACTTACGTCGAAGCTTTGCACACTGTATGGCTCTTCTTCGTCGTATATTTGGACGTCTTTCTGACGCTGCATTAAAATGGTTTTCTGTAAGTCGGTGTCGATAATACACACGGGTTTGCCTTTCCAACTTAAATAATTGGCAAACAGCATACATAGTGTGCTCTTACCTACTCCACCTTTCTGATTTGCAAATACTACTTTAATATTCTTCATACCTTATTATATTTTTATATTATTATGTTTGTTCGTAAATAAATTTTCCACCTTATATATATCGTATTAATGGTTGAACGATGTGTCGGAATGGGTGTTATCGGCGTCCGTTTTGTTGCCTCTATACTTTAGCATTCGGGTTAAAAGCAAGAAACAACCGGTTTGAAACGCAATCGAAATTGTGAGCGTGATGGCTGTAAACAGACTTGGAAAGTTAAGCAAAACCAGCCATGTAGATGCAACAATAAAAATAAACGCTAACAATGCCGCAAGTAGCGCATAGCGAAGATAGGTGCACAACTTGCTGGAAGCATGGAAATAAACCCACGCAAACACACCGAACGCAAACACAAGGTAGAACAAATGGGAAAGAAACGCCGTCCAATCGAGTAAGTCGGGAAGGTCTTCGGTGCCATAATAAAGCAGCGAAAATTTGCCCAAAATGGCATAAACAACACCTAACCCCATAACTGTAGTGAGCACGTTGGCACACCTAACAAGAGACTTTTGGTGCCCTACCCCATTTAAACCACGCTGCAAAATGGCTAAAAATGCCACTTCGCAAAACAAAATTAACCCTTCGGCGGTGATGGAAACTACATCAGAAACCGACACGCTACCCTCTGTAAGCGTCTCGCCACACTGGTTTACCATAACCAGAAAAAGAGCAACGGTGCAAAAAACATACACTATTTCTAACACCTTAAGCACTTTTAGCTCGTTAGAACGCAGACTGAAATGGTCTATTATAAGCTTTTTCATATTCGTATATTTCTATTTTCGGGCTGCCATTTTGCTATAAAAGCAAGGCAAAATCCAACGGTTTATGTTTTTATATATTTACTTTCGGGCTGCCGTTATGCCATTAAAGCAAGGCGAATACCAACATTTTATATTTTTATATATCTACTTTCGGGGCACCATTTCGCCATAAAAGCAAGGCAAAATCCAACCGTCTACATTTTTATATATTTACTTTCGGGCTGCCATTTCGCTATAAAAGCAAGGCGAAATCCAACGGTTTACATTTTTATATATCTATTTTCGGGCTGCCAGTTCACTATAAAAGCAAGGCAAAATCCAACGGTTTACATTTTTATATATCTATTTTCGGGCTGCCGTTTCGCTATAAAAGCAAGGCGAAATCCAACGGTTTACATTTTTATATATTTACTTTCGGACTGCCATTTCGCTATAAAAGCAAGGCAAATACCAACAGTTTACATTTTTATATATTTACTTTTACATATCTGTTTGTATTTAAATAGCCTGTAAAGTCGTATTATTCAATATTTTATATATTTACATTTATACACTTATAGCTATCTTTTTATTTACCTTAAAAGGTATTATTGTATATTTGTATATATACCTTCCGCTCTCAAAAGCATACCTTTTACCCAACAGATAGTAGGGCGCACAGCAACAAAAGCCACACTCCCCCACTCCAACTAATCGTCGGTTGAAGCGAAAGCCCTATACATTAACACCCACAAAACCAGCTGAAGCACAAACTGAACAACCAACATTGTAATGCGATAAGTATCTAACGCTTGCAACGTAAGTCCACCCACGCTCGTATATAAATAGGTGTAAAACTCGCCAACCAACATAGATAGCACTGGCAAAACTGCCAAACCAATGCCGTAAAGGCGCACCCTGCCGCCAAACAACCGGGCAATGCCAATACCTAAACACAAATTAACAATACCAATAGCCATATTATTGTAGAATGGAAACGCCAACTGAAATTTGGCAAAACCACCCAACAGCGACGTGCCATGCACCATTTGAGCCGTATCCGAAGGGATAACAGCCACCACTACCCCCAAAAAGGTAAGCACCATCACCACTATCTGCATAAGCTGCAACCAGTAATGGTTGGCTTTTAGCAGGGCATGGCGAAGCTGTTCCCACGCCAACAGCGAACAAAAAGGCACCAACAGCCCACAAAGCCATAACAATGGCGTAACCTTAGATGCCGTATCGGCAACGCTAAACCCATCTGCAGTAAGCTCATCAATATGCTGCCCATACTTTTCAGATAGTTGCAACAACATGAAAACCACACATAAGCTCACCGACCAACCCAATATTGCAACGCGACGAGACGTTACTTCAAACATATTTATCTTCATATTTTTATATATTTATAGTTTTATCTCTTTACATTAGTACTTTTAAATATTATCAGTTCTTTACTTTTATAAGTACATAAACATTTGTTTAGTTATGTTTTACTCTATATTTGTATTTACATTAGTACCTTTAAATATTATCAAATCTTTACTTTTATAAGTACATAAACGTTTGTTTAATTATGTTTTATTCTATATTTGTATTTACATTATGCCGTATAAATATATTAAAAGGTATACCTATAATTCGATTATAAGCAACTAAATAAAGAATTAAAGGTATATTTATATATTTACAGAAGCACGCAATAATATATTAAAACAACTATTCAAAGAACGCAATTAGCACCGTACTGTCAAGCGAAGAGATAGTTATTGAAACACATTTATATTTTTATATATTTGAATTATATAGTATATATCAACGTTTTACACAACTTTCAGCCTACCGTTATCGCTATAAATGCAGCACAAATGTATATGTTTAGAAAATCAAAGATATATTTATATAAAAACATAACCTTAAAAATCTTCACATAAATACAAATGTACTACAAAACATTTAAATGGCAAAACGTTTTTAATTTTTTATAAATTGCTCTACAAAAATAGAAATCTTATTTTATATTACAATATTTTTGTTTCTTTGTTTTTATATATTTATATTTCCAATATAATAGATATAGTATTGTAATATATTTTTACCCACTCGCTTAAATCCATCTTTTTGTTTCTTTGTTTTTATATATTTATATTGGTTTAGATTTATTTTTATACAAACAAAAATATCTTATTATTCATATTTTTAGGGTTTTTATATGGTTGTTTTTAATGGTTGCGCACAGAACTGAATGGGAAAAATAGATGCATTAGAAGGTATTTTTATGAGTGGGGTAGGGTAGTTGGTATGGTTAGAAAATGGATATTTGAACGGAAAAATATATTCAGCAGAGAATGAAAAGCGAGAGAATGGGTAATAAAATTATATTTGGTGGCAATGCAATTGCACGAAAATAGTGGCAACAATATACAATTGAATGATGCAAATTATACGAGTGCATAACACAATTTCTACGAATAGGTGGTGCAAATTCTAAGAGAAGGCAATGTGATTTCTATGAGAGGATGTGCAAACTCTAAGAGAATGAAACGTGATTTCTACGAATGGGTGGTGCAAATTCTAAGAGAAGGCAACGTGATTTCTATGAGAGGGTGGTGCAAATTCTAAGAGAATGCAACGTGATTTCTACGAATGGGTGGTGCAAATTCTAAGAGAAGGCAACGTGATTTCTATGAGAGGGTGGTGCAAATTCTAAGAGAATGCAACGTGATTTCTACGAATGGGTGGTGCAAATTCTAAGAGAAGGCAACATAATTTCTACGAATGGGGTGCGGATGGAGTGGGAGGCGTGAGAGCAAATTATTCTGTCCGTGCATAGTTTGGTACAGTTTCGGGGAGTGAAAATTCGGTGTGCACGTGTTTTTTTCCTCCATTTTGTGTATGAAAACGGTAAAAGAGGTGAAATAAATCAGGGTTCTACGCTGGGAATAGGGAGGATAATTGGATAGCAATTTCTACCAGACGTGAGAACGAAATTAGGGTGCATACATATATATAAGGTGGAGTGTAAGGCACGATTCTGTATTTTTATGAGAAAATAGCCTAAGAAACAGTTTTTGCAGTTTACGTGTATATATATGCTGTATAGGGTTGTTTTATATTCAATATTATAGATAACAAAAAACGAATATATTGATATGGTAATGCAAAGATGTGTGCGTGGTGAGATGAAAACACGTAATTGATAATGTGGATATGCATATTTGATAACGAATATACACGTATTTGGTAATGCGAATATGTATAATTGGTTATGTTAGGATACGGGTACGATGAATCTGCCCCTACGCCTGACGGAGTGTTTTGCAACCAATTTCATGGTGGACGTGGGGAATTGGCGGAGTGTTCGCAACCAATTTCGTGGTGTTCGTGGGGAATTGTCGGGGTGTTCGCACTCTATTTCGTGGGTGTTAAGGAAACATTCACCAAATGTTCGCAACGTGTTCGCAATCTGTTTGATTACATTCGTAAAATGTTTGCAACGCGTTGGTTATCTGTATGTTACATTCTCACGGAAGAAAAGGGTGGTTTTTGCATTGCAAAAGTATGGTTTTTGCACTACAAAAGTATGGTTTTTGGCGTGCAAAAAGGGGGTTTTTGATGGACAAAAATAGGGTTTTACATTTTTAAATTGGTAAGAACCGAAACACTGTAAATGGTATAGCGTTTAGAAAACCCAAAAGTTTTGGCGACAAAAACGGAAGATTTTTTGAAGCAAAAAACGCAAGTATATTTTAGAAAAAAATAGAAACGAACGCAAAAAACAATGGAACGGAAAGGGTGGGGGAGGCGTAGAAAAAAAGCAGAAAAATGGGTATGGGGTAGCAACAGAATTGTTGTTGCAAAACCAAAGGGGTAGTTTTGGGCGACAAAAAGGGAGGAAATATGCTGTAAAAACTATGTACGACAAAATGGGAATATAGTTTTTTAAGGTGTAAAAAGGTGTATAAAGCACTGATACACATAGCAGATAAGAGATGAATTAAAGGCGAATGGCGACAAAAAAGTGAAAAGTTTGGTTAATTGTTTAAGTATTTCTGTAGTTATATATGTTTATTTTGCTGTGCATTAGATATTTATATATAGCTTATGAGGTATATTTTGAACAATATTTGTTCCTAATTTGTCGTTCGAAAAATGGCTTATTTTGCAGCAGTTTTGTGGTATGGGTAGCAGAATTTAGGCAATATCGAGGAGGAAAGGTATAGAAAAGTGCGACAAAATAGTAGGGTATCAAAAAACAGAGGTATAGCCATTGTGCGACAAAAAAGGAAGTATGCTTTTGCAAAAGTGGTGCGACAAATTGGGAGAGAAAACCGAACGCAAATCGAAAGTAGGTTTATGGTGTGTTAGGGGGTAAAAAATGGGTGGCGTTGCCCCGTTAGGAAGACTTCCGAATGTACGCAAACAGAGAATGTAGCAATATGTTTGCAGGGGCTACGGATAGAGTTTTGAGGGGGAGCACCAGGCTGTTAGCAGTGTAATGGGTGTTTGTTAGCATCTGAATAGCAGGCTGTTAGCAGCTGTATGGGCAGATTTGCCGTGCCTGCGTATATATATACGCCCACGAAAGTGAAATTAATGGAGGCAGAGGAGATGAATATTCAGCCACGAAACATTAACGGAGGAGAGGCGAGCACGATGAATCTGCCCCCATGCTTGGCGGTTTGTGCGTTGCAGAATTGTTGAATGTGTGGTGTAGAATAGTGAAGTGTGCGTTGCAGAATTGTGGAGCTTTAATGGCGATAGTGTAGATTGTTGGCAGCTGACAGACAGTTTGTTGGCAGGCGCGGGGGGCGATTTGTTGTGCCTGAATATGGAGAATATTCAGCGAAGGTGGCAGCTTTGTTGTGCCTGAATATCGCAAATATTCAACAACGATGTGAGAAATGCGTGCATATAGTTTCCCAAAGTGTCGCTGAAAGGTATTTTTTAGGCATATAAATATTGCTCCCATTGTGTCGTAAGCAATATTTAAGAATGTGTATTCAGCACGTTATCAAGCATTTACAAGTATGTAAATGTAAAAACAGTAATGGTATTCAGCACCATAAAAAACAAATTTTGGTGGGGTGGGGGAGTAGTATTTAGAAACAGAAAGTGGTGTTTTTGGCGCATTTGGGATATGTTTTCTGCGTCAAAAAAGTGAAAAATTCCCATTCTGTCGCCCCTATTCTCCCATTCTGTCGTGCCGAAATGGTGGCGAGTTACCTATTTGTCGTAGACAAATTACGTATTTGTCGCAAGCAAATTACTAATCTGTCGCAGATAAGTTCCATATTTGTCGTATGTAGAAATCGTTATAAATTGAATGTCAGATAGTTATCCGTACCCTATATAATCTATTATAATGATTAAGAAAATGATATTCTAAGAGAGACGATAGAGTTTTGTTTTGAGTATGGGAGATATTCGTTTCTGCTACAATGATGATTTTAACAAAACGTTTTTGCGACCCTCCCAATTTGTCGCAGATAGGTTTTTGTGGTGCGAAAAGTAGGTTTTTGTAGTGCGAAAGTATGGTTTTTGTAGTACGAAAGTATGGTTTTTCGTGGGTGTACGTGTGTATATTGCAATTTGTTCGCAGCGTTGTTGCAGACCGTCAGCAGCTGTAGGGGACCGATTTATCGTGCCCGCATATACGTAAACGCTCACGAAATGGAGGGGGGAAATGCGTGTGCGGTGAAATGAATGTGTGTATTTAATAATGTGAATATGTTTATTTGTTTATGTAAGGATACGGGCGCGATGAATCGGCCCCTACGCCTGGCGGAGTGTTTTGTGGTGTTTCGTGGGTGGACGTGGGTATATTGCGGAATGTTTTGTGGTGTTTCGTGGGTGGGTGTTACATTATTAGTAAACCGTTCGCAGCGTTGTTGCAGGTCGTCAGCAGCATTATTGCAGACCGTTCGCAGCTGTAGGGGTCCGATTTATCGTGCCCGCATATACGTAAACACCCACGAAATGGGGAGGGGAAATGCGTGTGCGATGATGTGAATATACGTATTCGATGAAATGAATGCACGTGTTTGATGATGTGGATATGTGTGTGTGATAATATGGATACATATATTCGGTAGTGCGGATATGTGTATTTGTTTATGTAAGGATACGGGCGCGATGAATCCGCCCCTACGCCTGGCGGAGTGTTCGCAACCAATTTCGTGGAATGTTAGGAACGGTTTTTGGGTTTTAGAAAGTGTCGGACAGCTATAGAAAGTGCATTTAGAATTAGCATAAATATCCAGAAAGTTAAGAAAGAATGGTCGTATTTAAAACTTATAAATATTCCTAATGCGGATATAAATGGCATAATATACAATGTGGTGTTTAATATTTTGATTTGTTTTTGTGGGAATAATTTTCTTCTAAATCCGTTTATTATGGTTGAAGTTTGGGCGATGAACCCCACGCCAAACAGTATGTATATGGCGCACCAATATAGGTTGCTCGATTGTAAAAGGGGTTTTAGCGCAAATAAGAGTAGGAAAATGGTGATGAAAATGTTTACTATTAGTGTTGTTTTTTTCATATTCTGTTGTAAATTTTATACGTTTTTTATGTTTGTATGTTGGTGCATTGTTGTGCGGAGTGCCGAATGATGCAGCGTGTTTTGTAGCGTTTTGGCAGACCGTCAGCAATGTTTGGCAATTTGTTCGCAGCGTTATTGGCAGACCGTCAGCAATGTTTGGCAATTTGTTCGCAGCGTTATTGGCAGACCGTCAGCAGCCGTAGGGGTCCGATTTATCGCGCCCGTGTATACGTATTCGCCACGCATTCGCAATCCGTTCAGAATACATTCACGGAATGTTCGCAACGTGTTCGTTTTCTGTATGTTACATATTCGCATTACAAAAGTATGGTTTTTGCGGTGCAAAAGTATGGTTTTTGGGGTGCAAAAAGGGGGTTTTTGAGTTGCAAAAGTATGGTTTTTGTTTTTTGAATGTTGCATTGTTGCAATCCGTTCGCCACGCATTCGCCGAATGTTCGCCACATTGTTGCAATCCGTTCGCCACGTATCCGCAATCTGTAAGCAGCGCATTCGCATCCGTCCGCCACATTGTTGCAATCCGTCAGCAGCGCATTCGCACCTCATAAGCAGCGTTGTTGCAATTTGTTTGCAAGCAAAAAGCCTAAACCTTCTATGTGTATAGAAGAGTTTAGGCCACCAAAAATATTATGAAATGAATTAGTTTTGTATCTTATTTTGCTGCAATACACTCCACTTCAACCAGTGCGTTCTTTGGCAAAGTCTTTACTGCTATTGCCGAGCGAGCGGGGAATGGTTCGCTAAAGAACTCTGCATACACTTCGTTCATGGCAGCAAAGTTGTTCATATCCGATAGGAATACGGTGGTTTTCATAACGTTTGCCATGCTTATTCCTGCTTCTTCCAAAATAGCTTTTGCGTTTGTTAGCGATTGTCTGGTTTGTTCTTTGATGCCTCCGGGTGCAAATTCGCCTGTTGCAGGGTCTATTGGTAGTTGTCCAGAAGTAATAACCAGTCCGTTAGCTTCTATAGCTTGGCTGTATGGTCCAATGGCTTTTGGTGCTTTGTTTGTGTTTATAACTTTCATAATAATGGTTTTTATAAATTGTTATTATACCCTAATTAGGTGTGTGTGGGGTGCGTTTTTTCTGTCCGCTTCCCTTATTTTACACAAAGGTACTATTTTTTTTATAATCTGCAAATTACTTTCTTACTTTTTTATATCGTATTTTTGGAAATATAGAAGAGTTTATTTCGCGAACCGAAATGGTTATGAAAGTTTAACAAAAAATATTTTTTACGTTGAACATATACTGCACAATGGTGGTTGTATATTTGCACCGGAAACGGGTCGAAATATGGCTAACGATCTGTAGAAGCGTGATTATTAATTAGTTGTGTCTGCCCTTTGGCTACTCCATAGAGGTTTGTGCACGACGGGTTTATTAACCTTAATTTTATTATTTGGCAATTTTAGGTTTTGTGTTTATTAACATTTCCTATGCCGTTAAACTTTTTTTTAATTATTATGAAAGTAGTTTCGAAGACCCATTTGGGCAACAATCGCTGGTCTGGCGATGATGAATTGAAGATGAAAGCAATGGTAGCTGCCGATTTTTCGGAGTTATTGAACCACGATTATGTGGAGGGTTTACGGTGGACGAGTACCAAAACCGATTTAGTGGAGTTGTCTCATCTTGTGTGGGAGACGGGTTTGCTGCTCGATTCGCATGGCATTCCAATGAGTTTTTGCACTATTGTGCGTTGCATTTGTGCTGTGTTGAATGTTGTTCCGCCCGATAATCCTTCGAGTGTTTTAGACAAGTTGCGTCGTAGAAAGAACATTCGTGTGCGTCCTATAGTGGAGCGTTACATGTTGTTGTATAGCGAGCAGGGCATATTGCACCCTATGCGTTTAGACATTAAGCGTAGGCGTGTGCGCTATGTGTAGTGTTGTTGTGGGGTGGGGTGTGCGTGTTTGGGATTGTTGCTACGGGTAGTGGCTTTTCTGGTTGTTCATTTTTGTTGTGCAGCCCCGCCTTTTTTAGAGAGTAAAAACCCCCTTTTTGGCGTGCAAAAAGGGGGTTTTTGGTGTACAAAAGTATGGTTTTTGAAGTGCAAAAAGGGGGTTTTTGTTTTCAGAATGCGTAACAATCACGAAATAAACGAGTTGCGGACGGTTTACGATGATGTTGCGGACGAGTTACGATGATGTGTTACATATATTATAATAATGTGGCGAACGAATTGGAATGCCGCAACGAACATTCCGTGAATTGGTTGCGAACACTCCGTGAGGCGTAGGGGTCCGATTCATCGTGCCCGTATTTTTGCATAACCAAAAATGTGTATTTCCATAACCCAAAACGCATTTCCACATTATTAAATACGTGTATTCACATCATTAAATACACATTTCCACATCACCACACGCACATTTCCGTTTTCCATTACGTGGGTGTTTTCGTATATGCGGGCGCGATAAATCGGCCCCTACGGCTGCTGACAGGCTGCCTATTACGTGGCGAACACCCACGAAATTGGTTGCGGACACTCCGTGAGGCGTAGGGGCCGATTCATCGTGCCCGTATCCTGACATAACCCAAAACGTGTATTTACGTTATTAAATCTGTGCATTTATTTCACCAAATACGTGTATTCACATTATCGAAAACGCATATATTCGTCATTGCACACGTGTGTTTCACATCATCGAATCTGTATTTCCGTTTGCCATTACGTGTGTGTTTTCGTATATGCGGGCGCGATAAATCGGCCCCTACAGCTGCTGACAGGCTGCCTATTACGTGGCGAACACCCACGAAATTGGTTGCGAACACTCCGCCAGCGTAGGGGTCCGATTCATCGTGCCCGTATTTTTGCATTATCAAAAATGTGTATTTCCATAACCCAAAACGCATTTCCACATTATTAAATACGTGTATTCGTTTCATCGTGCCCGTATCCTTGCATTATCAAATATGTATATTCACATTATTAAATACGTGTATTCGTTTCATCGTGCCCACATTTTTTCGTTGTCAAATTTGTGTATAATTGGCATCGAATTTGTGTTTTTCTGTTACCGAATCTGTGCATTTATTTCACCACACGCACATTTCCGTTTGTCATTTTGTGGGTGTTTTTGTATATGCGGGCGCGATAAATCGGACCCCTACAGCTGCTAACGGATTGCCAAAATGTTGCTAACGGATAACCATAATGTTGCAAACGGATTGCCAAACTATTCGTGGTGATACGGTTCGCCCCGTATAATGCTGCATGCGCGGTAGAGTTGTTCAACGAAAATAAGGCGTACCATCTGGTGCGAGAATGTCATTTTAGAAAGCGAAATCTTTTCGTTTGCTCTGCTATACACAGCTTCCGAAAAGCCGTATGCGCCACCAATAACAAACACAAGATGCTTTGCTGTGTTCTGTTTCTTTTGTAACCATGCGGCATAGTCTATCGACCGAAACTCTTTTCCGTGCTCATCTAGCAGCACAACCGTGTCGGCTGTTTGTATTTCGCGTAGAATTGTTTCGCCCTCGCGTATTTTTTGTTGTGCTTCAGACAGTTTTTTAGTGTTTTTTAGTTCGGGAATGGTAACTATTTTAAATGGAATGTAGTGTCCAATGCGTCCCACATAGTCGGCTATTGCATGTGCAAACAGTTCGTTGTTAGTACGTCCCACCAATATTAAAGTGGCTTTCATTTGCTATTTTTTGTAGGCGTTTTTGCGTTTAGGGTTCATTGGAAACCACCCTTTTTCTACCCTTTTCACTTGTTCAAACAGTTCTCCTATGCCCCAAAGAAGCGATGCTCCCGTTACGCCAAGTAGTGCCGACCAGAATATATCTGCCACAAACAGAGCCGAAACGCAGCAAACTATGCCTCCCACAAGCCATAGCCACCAGCCTTTTGTGCCAAAATAAAATTCCCATTTCACTACTACGGGGTGTAGCAATCCTATTATAAAAAAGGTGCAAATCGCTAAAATTACACCTTGAAAATATATTTCCATTCTGTTGTATGTTAGTTTTAATTTTGAAAATCGGACACAAAAATACAAAAATAATCCTATATTTAAGGTATATATTCTATTTATTTCTGTATATTTGCACTGTTTAATGCCCTTCAGCACACCCCTCTGTGCAAATGTAAAATGGGGTGGGGGGCAACCAAACTATATAATAATAACGTCCGAGGGACGTAAAAACACCCCTCAATAAAACTATCAGGTAACTATGCAGAACAAAGAACTTATTGCCCAATGCGAGCAAAAGGCACAACAATGGCTTGCTCCTGCTTTCGACGAAGATACACGAAAGGCAGTTGAAAACATGCTAAACAGCGACAACAAAGATGCTCTTATAGAGTCGTTTTATAAAGATCTTGAGTTTGGAACAGGCGGTTTGCGTGGCATTATGGGCGCAGGCACAAACCGAATGAACATCTACACCGTTGGAATGGCTACACAAGGCTTTGCCAACTACCTAAAAATGTGCTTCAAAAATATGCAACAAATATCGGTAGTAGTGTGCCACGACTGTCGCAACAACTCTCGTTTGTTTGCCGAAACAGTAGCCAACATCTTCTCGGCAAACGGCATAAAGGTTTATCTTTTCGACGATTTGCGACCCACACCAGAGTGTTCTTTCGCCATAAGACACTTTAAAGCGCAGGGCGGAGTGAACATTACGGCAAGCCACAACCCACGCGAATACAACGGATACAAAGCATATTGGGACGATGGCGCACAGGTTTTAGCTCCTCACGATAAGGGAATTATCAACCAGGTGAACCAAGTTAAGATAGAAGATGTGCTGTTTAAGGGCAACAAAAACCTTATTGAAATAATTGGAGAAGATGTAGATAAGGCATACCTAAACATGGTAAAAACAGTTTGTATAGACCCCGATGTAATTAAACGGCAGCACAATCTCTGCATAGTTTACACACCTTTGCACGGCGCCGGACGAGTTATTATACCACGTTCGCTACAAGAATGGGGATTCACAAACGTGCATTGCGTAAAGGAACAAATGGTAAAAGATGGAAACTTCCCCACAGTAGACCGTCCAAATCCCGAAATTGCCGAAGCATTAACATTGGGCTTGAGAGACGCAAAGGCATTAGATGCCGATATTTTGATGGCTTCCGACCCCGACGCCGACCGTGTTGGTATGGCTTGTAAAGATAGTAACGGCGAATGGATTCTAATAAATGGAAACCAAACCTGCCTTATTTTCCTATGGTATATCATAACAAACAGACAGGCTTTAGGCAAAATGACACCTAAAGACTATATTGTTAAAACCATTGTAACCACCGAAGTAATTGCACAAATTGCCAAAAAACAACACATAGAAATGCGCGATTGCTACACCGGATTTAAGTGGATAGCACACGAAATAGCACTTACCGAAGGACAAAAAAACTATATTGGCGGCGGAGAAGAGAGCTATGGATTCCTTGCAGAAGACTTTGTGCGCGACAAAGATGCCGTTAGTGCATGTTCGTTGTTGGCAGAAATATGCGCGTATGCTAAGGATAAAGGCAAAACTCTCTACGATTTGCTAATGGATATATACCTTGAATATGGCTTCAGCGAAGAACATACGGTGAACGTAGAACGTCCGGGCAAGAGCGGAGCTGACGAAATTCAGCAGATGATGCGTAACTTCCGCACCACACCACCTACCAATTTGGGAGGCAGCACCGTGTGTTTGTGGAAAGACTACGAGGCTCTTGAAGCAACCGATGCCACAGGAACGAAAACAAAAATAACAATGCCCGAAAGCAGCAACGTGCTACAATGGTTCTGCACAGACGGCACAAAGGTGAGCGTTCGCCCATCGGGAACAGAACCTAAAATTAAGTTCTACATAGAAGTAAAGGACAAGATGCAAACCGCAGCCGACTTTAAAGCTTGTCGTGCACGTGCCTACGAAAAGATAGAAGCTATAAAAAAGAGCCTTAATCTGTAGGCTGTTTTAGTCTTAAAATATCTCCTAAAACCTTTTTTACCCAAAGGTTTTAGGAGTTTTTTGTGTGTATACGTGGTCAAAATAAGGCGTTTTGCAGTGTGTTTCGTGGGTGTTTCGTGGTGTGTTCACCACCCATTCACCGTGTGTTCGCTGCATTATTGCAATTCGTGCGACACATTATTATAATATGTGTAATGCGAAATGAAAAACCATTCGCAACGTCATCGTCACCTGTTCGCCACCCATTTTGTGAATATGCAATGCGTCATCGAAAACTGGGTGTAACTTGTTTGTTCTGTGGCTGTTACGTATTCAGAAAACAAAAAGGGGGTTTTTGCAACATAAAAACCCCCTTTTTGCACGCTAAAAACCCCCTTTTTGCACGCCAAAAACCATACTTTTAAAACGCAACAATATTCTTATGGTGGCGCACCTACCATACTTGCCAAATGCAATGCACACATTTTGGCACAACAAACACGCTATTTCTGCTTTGCTAAAACTATTTTGTGTGCCTGCAATGCCCTATTTATGGGCTATCTGGAAACTGCCTAAATACTACCCACAATACTACCCATAAGAAACTTGATATGCCTTTCGCTATGTTGTACCTTTGCAAATGTAAAACAACAAACGGTTTTCTAACAACCAAATGCTACAAAAACGCTACAACATATTTATATATATAGTTAGCCAAAAACGTAAAAGCATAAAAACAAAACTATAAAAACATATAACGAGACAAAAATATGAAATTAACATTAGACGACTATTTATCGCCCCACTTCACAGTTGGCGAGTTCTTTAGATCGGGAACTGCCATTAGGTTGGGCATAAACAACACACCCGATGCCTATCCCGACGAAGGCATTAGCACCGAAGAGGTGGTTGAAAACCTAAGAGCTCTGTGCACAGAAGTGCTCGAACCACTACGGCAAAGGGTGGGGCGGGTGATTATAACAAGTGGATACAGGTGCAAAAAACTAAACAAAGCAGTGGGCGGAGTGTGGAACTCGCAACACCTAAAGGGCGAAGCTGCCGACATTTTCGTGCCTAACACAGAAACAGCAATGCGCTATGGCAACATTCTGGAACAGCATTCGGCGGTGCAACAACTATTGTTAGAACCGCTCGGAGCTAAGCAAAAACGATGGATTCACGTGGGATATAAACGACAAAAATAGGACTTTCGGCGACAAATTAGGAACAAATTTGCTTGCTAAATATGTTATGCCGATACACCTTATTATATATAATGCAAAACGTAGGTGGGTAGTCTGCCTATGAATATCAGTTTAATTTTTAAATTTTTATTAACCTTTTAATTCTTAAAAAATTATGGCATTAAAGTACAAAATGTACCAATTACACACTGCAAAGCACCAGTACAACAATTATTGGTATGCCCGTGTAGCCTATATGGGCACCTTAGACACTCGCCAATTGGCAGCTCGCATTAGCGAACGATGCACAGTTACAGAGTCGGACATACTTGCTGTGCTCAGCGCTTTGGTAGTAGAGATGACGCATAACCTGCAAAACGGAATGCGAATAAAGCTCGACAACTTCGGAACTTTTAAGCTTTCCATCAGTTCAAAGGGCGAAAAGGAACGCAAAGACTTTATTCCTGCAAAGAATATAAAGAAAACTCGCGTGCTGTTTCAACCGTATACACGCGTGGGAGTGGACAATTCGCGCTTTAAAAGCTTTGTTACTGGTGTGCAAGTAGAGGAACTTACCACCTACAAAGGTAGCCGAACGAAAAAGAAAGAAGGCGAAACCACCGGAGGAGGAACTAATCCCAGTGGCGGACAATCGCACCCATAAGTAGCCAATGTTGCCAAACTTTGCTAACCTTAAGGGGCTTAGGGTCTGCCGATAATGGCACTAAAAACCAGAGAAACCAATGTGCACTGCTTGCTAAAAACAGTTGCAAACAATGCAAAAACAGTGCTGCGTGGTTTCTTTGGTAGTTCCAAAAACACACAAAAATCTTTTTATTAACCGTTTAAAACCGTAAAATTATGAACAAAGACAAATGGAAATTCATTGTACAGTTAGTTCTTTCAGTGCTCACAGCCATAGCAACCACGCTGGGAATGGGGTCGTGCAGATAAGCAAAAAACACGCATAGAGCGGACGAATGCTATCTGTGTTGCGCAAAAATCAATAGAAAACACATTGCAAAAACACTCATCAAACAACTTAGAATATCGTTTTCTAATCAGTTATAATGATTATATAGCAATGTGTAAACAACTGAAATACAAGGTCTTTTGGCACATAACAACCGACAAAATAGTAGGTTAGAGCCGACAAGAAAGGAAGAACGCTTCGACAAGTTTGTAGGTTTTGTGCGACAGGAAGGGAATGTACACACGAAAAAAACGACACATTGGGAGGCAGGCAACTACCAAAACGGGAGTTGCTTGCCTCTTTTTTGTGTTTCGGGCGTATATTTATGGCATTTGCATAGTGTAGCAACGGTTTTCGTGTAGTATGTGTTCTGTTTGTTGGTTGCTATATTTCGGTAAAACCAAACTGTGCCCATCGCATTGCACTTTTATCCTTTTTGCATAACCATTTTACTACCAACGTGTTGCAAAGTAGTGGCAACAAATAGGGAATATGTATAGAAACGCATTGCAACGGTGTGGCAACAAATAGGGAATATGTATAGAAACGCATTGCAACGGTGTGGCAACAGATAGGGAATATGTATAGAAACGCATTGCAACGGTGTGGCAACAAATGGGGAATATGTACAGAAACGCATTGCAACGGTGTGGCAACAAGCCGGAGAAAAGTATGGAAAAGCATAACAAACAAACTGCGACAAGAAAGTAAAAAACTCTATGTTGTGAGCAGAAACACTTAGTTTCGACGTTCGTTTAACATAACTTTTCACTTTTTTGTCGCAGTTTATATATTTATATAAAGGCAAGCAATGGGGCGAAATGTTTGTAGAAGTTAGTCGTTTGAAGGTTGGTTTAATTATAGAAGCGTCTTTCTGAGATCTCCAATGCCTGCCTTTTATTAGTGTGTTCTCTCGCTTTAATGTTATGGAACACGTTTCGTCCCATTCTCATTTAGGCACTCCTATCCTTCATCTTTGTTATTCTCATTTTCATCTAACTGGCGTATGCACCTCTCGCAAGGTATTTTAGCCATTCGCTAAACCAATGAAACCTTACGCTTAAGGTAGTATAAATCTAAAACGTCAAGGCGTTTTTATTCTTTCGCAAGCTATTTTCGCCTTTTTCACTAAACCATTATACCTTTCTATCAAGGTATCCCAAATTTTCTTTTTGTGGCAGCTTTACCATCTCACGAGGGCTTAGTTGCCTTACTATTTAAACATTACTATTCTTTAATTTAAACATCATTATTTCTTATTTTAGGCACTTCCGCCTTGTTTTACGACATTTTTTTCGCCTTTTTTCGTAGGCAGTCGGCACATATTCCCTTATAGTACAGTTGGGCATCGTCTATTGTAAAGCCTTCAATTGCACTACTTTGGGGCATTGGCGGTTGTGTATCGGGCATATCAAACACACGTCCGCACTCTTTACAAGAGAAGTGAGCGTGCGGCGTTGTGGTACCATCGTAGCACACATGGTGTTCGTCTATGGTTATCATAAGTGCTCCGCCCTTCTCCGAAAACATTCTTAATGTATTGTAGATGGTGGTGCGACTCACTGTTGGGATGTGTTTTTTGAGTTCTACAAATATATCGTCGATTGTTGGGTGGGTATGATGTTCCATCAGATAACGCATAATCTCTATGCGCTGAAGCGATGGGCGTATACCACAATCGAGCAGCTTTTTATAGGCTGGATCTATGTACATAATTTACTATTGCATTTAAATTCTCCTTGCAAAGGTATATAATTGTTGTGGAAATACCAAACAAAAAACAGTTAAAATTTTCTGTTTTACTTACTAATAAGGATATAAAAGCGAACAAATTACTACTTTTTTGGAAATATTGTGTAGTTTTTCCATATTAGATACCATGTGTTTTGTATTTTATAAACGTTTATTTTGTGTTTTTAGGGGCATATTGTTCTGTTTTCTCAACAGTGTTTTGCCGCTGCAGTGTTGCTATTTTTGTGTTAGGAAGGCGGCAAGATTGGGTGGTGCAGGAAACGTTTTGCAGTTTATGTGTTCCATTTGTTGTAGTCCGCTTTCGGTAATTCGGCATCGTTGGCACCGGCTATCGTGTTTGCAAGTGTGGCGTTCCAGGTATCCTTTTCGTTCGAGAGCGGCTATCACTTTCGATGCATTGGAACGTGTAAGACCCATCTCACTGGCTATTTCGCCAGCGAGAAGGCTCTCTTTATTAGCGAGCATGCACAGCAACATAAGTTCGTTTATGTTTATGTTGAATGTGTTTTCTAATGCTCGTTCAAATTCTATTACTGCCCGAAAGATGCTGTACACCTTGTGAATGCAGTTGTTATCCATACGCTTTTGCTATGTTTGGCTTATTTTAAAAGCGTTTCTTTAATCATCTGTTCCAGTTCGTTTTTGGCGTGAGCACCTACCGACATGGTTGGTTTTCCGGTTTTTGGAATAAACAAAAGCGATGGTATTGAACGTATGTTGAATAGTGCTGAGAGTTCTTCGCTCTTGTCTACGTCTATCTTATATACGTCTATTTTGCCGTCATACTCCTGTGCTATCTCTTCAAGAATGGGTGCTGTGGCTTTGCACGGACCGCACCAAGTGGCATAAAAGTCTACTATTGCAGGTTTGTCGCCTTTAAATTTCCATGTGTCGCCTGCGGTTTTGTAGTCCATTATCTTTTCTCTGAACATTGCTTCGTTTAGTTCTATTACCTTCATATTTGTTCCTTTCTTTGTTTTAACCGTGTTTGTTTTGTTGTTGTCTACTTTGTTTTTTGCTGTTGTGTTGCAGCTTCCAAGCGTGAAGACTGCGGCTACTGCGAGCACGAAAATATTTTTTTTCATTGTTTTTTTACCGATTTCGTTCCACATTTGTCGTTTTGCTCTCTTTTATTATCCTTTTCACTATACACTAACGTCTGCTATTTTGTTGTGGCTTTTTGCGCCGTTTCTGTTGTAGCGGACGCTGTTTTATAATACATTTTATATGTTTCCATTGGAAACTAATGCAAAGGTAGGTGTTTTATTTGTACCTTACAAATTTCCAATGGAAACTATTTCGCTTTATAACTTCTTTTAACTTACGTTACTATCTATTGGCTATTGTGTTGCAAAAGTATAGTTGTTACGTTGCAAAAGTATGGTTTTTGCGTTGCAAGAAGTAGGTTTTTACATTGCAAAAAGGGGGTTTTTACACGCCAAAAACCCCCTTTTTGTTTTTCGTTAGTATAACAAACACGTTGTTAATGTGTTACGAATATTCCGTGAATTGGTTGCGAACGGTCTGCGATAATGCTACTAACGGTTTGCGATAATGCTGCTAACGGTCTGCCAAAATGTGCTAATGGATTGGCGATTATACAATATATGTGCGTTATAATGCGGTGTTTGTGGGACATAAAAATAGGAGAAGCGCAGAACACTTTCGTATTTCTACACTTCTCCACAACGCATTTTATAAGAAGATACTTGGGAAACTGTGCCACAATTTGGCGTGTGGCGTGCCCCAAGAAAGTTAGGTGCTTATGTTAAATTCCACCAAACTGCAAACTAATTGCCCATGTAAACAGGGCGAATGCTGTACATTGCACGTTTTGCATTTATGGTGCTCTTGGTGTAACCAGGCATTACTTCGTTGATGGTAGTTACCTGGAATGTAAACGCTGCAGCCTGATTTTGATTACTTGTACTGGCATCTGATAGCCAATATGCACCCCAACTGCCTGGTTTATCTAAGTGCATTGCATTCTGACACATACCTGCCATAGGGAAGAAAATGCCCTTTTCGAAATCGGCTTTCGTTAGTTTTCGCAACAAACCGTTCATATTCATAGGTGCAGCAGACTGGTTTATTTTTCGTTTCTTGTCGCCATTAGCATCTAATATCCAACCTTTTTTATCGTCTGAAACGGTAGGGTCGAAGAACGAACCATATATAACGTTGCCACTATCGTCTATGTAATAGGCTATGAACTGTGCTGTTGCTGTTGTCAATTTGTTGAAATCGTCCATTGAAGGCATAGCCCATTTGCCATCAGAAGCATACGCTGCTAAGTCGCCAAACTGTTTATCGGCAGACATTTTACCCTTTTGGTTGCCCATTGCAGTCCAATATTTGTCCGACAGAGCACTATTATAATCGTGTGCATGTGCTATATCGCCCCAACGATAGTGGTCGAATTTTACACCGTTAGTGTTGTTTGGCAGTTGCTCTCCCACCAAAACTACTTCTGAAAGAGGGTAGCTAGATGGTTGCATATAGAAGTAAGTCCATGGTGTTTTTGCCAAATGGTAGCCGTCTTTCCACCCTGCCGATGTTGCACCGGGCGTATATTGCAAGTTGTATTTTCCCCATTTCACGTTGTTAATTTCTATGTATGGTTTTGTAACATTCACCGTAAACGGGTAGTATCCAGCGGCTTCTATCTTTAAAGGCTTAGACACTATGTAGGTGTAAGTGTTGTTGTCGGTGGTTACGATGGTGAAAATAGGACTGAAGTTGTTATCTGCTAACACAGCAACATCAAACTCGTTGCGAGCTGTTTTTGGTGTAATGGTGATGCCAGAGTTATCGCGTTCGCTTATAGAACCTGTTTTTAAATTGAAAGTTGCCGTGCGAGTTATGCCGTCAATGGTAAGCGATTTTATGTTTGTTATGGGTGTATCGCCATTCTTAAAGTCGAGATGTAGCACAGCATATAGCTTTTTCATTTGCACGTTTCCCGTAGCTTTGCTGTTTAAAATCTTCACATTTTCTATGGTTCCCCAGCTATAATCGAAGTTGCTAAGGGTAGCAAACGTACCATCTTGATGTGCTTTTACAGTGTTTCCATTCTTCGATAGTTCGTTGTAATCCATACTAAGCTCAACCGTTTCGGGATTTCTACCGGCATAATTGTATCGCAATGGGTAGAACACGGCAATGTTGTCGCCCTGTTTACAGCCTACATTTCCTTCCAATTTTTGTTGGTTTGCCTTAGTTTCAGCCGTAATATAGTCGTACCCTTGTGGGGTAGTTAGGTTATAGGCAATAAATTTGTCGCCGTCTTCCCATTTGTTTCCGTCCATCAAACTCACCGTAGAGCGAGTAGAAGGAATATCTACCGATAGCGTACGCTTTGCTGTTACATCAGGGTTAGTAGCGTCTTGCGTGTTGGTATCAGTCTCAGTGGAGCACGACGCCAATGCTCCCGCTGCAGCACATAGTAATGCGCTGAATACAATTTTTATGTTCATAAAGTTTGTAAGAATAAGTTTTGTTTTACAATTCCATTATTTCCGCATCTTTAAAGTCGCGTGGTGCAAACTCTTTTGCCGGGCTACCGAATGTTTGATGCGGTTGTATTTCGAAATTTTGGTTACTTATTGTTACACCAGAACCTGCTAACAATTGGCACTCTGTGCTAACTGTTGTAACCTCGATACGTGGTTTTAAATACTTCTTCATCGCTGTTTTAATTTACAATCTTTTTGGTTTCACATCTTTTTTTTGTCCTATTCGCTAAATAGGGGGTGCTAAATAGTCCTACTATCTATAGCTGAATTGAGTTGTAGAAGAAAGTTTGTGTTGTGGCAGAACACACTTTCTGTTGGGCTATTTCTCTCCAATTGCTGGACAGAATTTGTTAAAAGCGCATTAGGCGCTAATTCTTTGCAAAGTTATTATATTTATTTTAGATATGCAAATATATGTAGATAAATTATGTAATTTATATAAATATGGTGTTGTAGTGGGCGTGCACGAGCGTTATGTTTAGGTTGTTTTTTGTGTTTGTTGTGTTTGTTGCAATTTGTTTAGAATGTTATGGCAATTTGTTCGCCACGCATTCGCAATCCGTTCAGAATGCATTCACGTAATGTTCGCAACGTGTTCGTTATCTGTGTGTTACATATTCGCCGTGTAAAAGTATGGTTTTTGCCGTGCAAAAGTATGGTTTTTGGCGTGCAAAAAGGGGGTTTTTACATTGCAAAAGTATGGTTTTTGTTTTTTGAATGTTGTGTTGTTGCAATTTGTTTGGAATGTTATCACAATCCGTTCGCAGCGAAATGGCAATCCGTCAGCAGCATTTTGGCAATCCGTCAGCAGCCGTAGGGGTCCGATTTATCGTGCCCGC
>FLSH01000028.1_pt1 | contig 23217 bp, 12 predicted proteins | sample 1550441 | NCBI WGS metagenome assembly FLSH01 (sample SAMEA4031756, study PRJEB14383) | metagenome | biome: human; feature: oral; material: saliva | place: Philippines | collected 2014 | reverse complement strand
GCCCCTCCCCCTTACCCCTCCCCCAAAGGGAGGGGCGTAATTACCGAGATACCCCTTGTGGATAATATGCGAGTTTACGAGTTAACAGATTGTTTGGTTTGGTGAAAGTCTCTTTTCTGCAAGCAAATGATAAGCATACAGTACATTTCACGCCCCTCCCTTTGGGGGAGGGGTAAGGGGGAGGGGCCAGTTGGTGGCCAGTTGGTGGTGGCCGCTTGTGCCTTCTTTTTTTTTATTTATACCTTTTGTAATACAATATTTTATTATTCTATTACGTTATTAATTCTGTATATACAAAACCCCTTACCACGGTAAGGATTATTTTTATTAGATTATGATTGAATACATCAGGGGCGAATTAGCTGACCTGACACCTGCTTTGGCTGTTGTCGAGGCACATGGTGTGGGCTATGCACTGAACATTTCGCTCAATACTTATAGTGCCATACAGGGTAAGACTCCTGTAAAACTCTATGTGCACGAGGCTATTATGACAGGTGGACGCGACGATAACTATACGCTATATGGCTTTGCCAATAAGCAGGAACGTTCGCTCTATCGATTATTGATTACCGTTTCGGGGGTCGGTGCTAATACCGCTCGTATGATTCTCTCATCGCTGACACCTGCAGAACTTTGTAATGTCATTGCCAATGGCGATGAGAAGATGTTGAAGACGGTGAAGGGAATCGGACTCCGTACAGCACAACGTATCATCGTTGACTTGAAGGACAAGATTATGCAGAGCGGTATTGCTGACGAACTACATGTTAGCAGTCAGCCTAACACACCAGCTGTCAACGCTGCTATCAAGGACGAAGCCGTCAGTGCATTGACGATGCTGGGCTTCTCTCCTGCCCCATCTGCAAAGGTTGTTGTGAGTATCCTCGCTGAACAACCAGACCTACCAGTAGAGCAGGTTGTTAAGTTGGCGTTGAAGATGATTAAGTAAAAGCGAACCAACCAACTGACCCCACAACTGGCCCCTCCCCCATCCCCTCCCCCAAAGGGAGGGGCGTGATTACTGCCTACAACTGCACTTTGCTGTATGTTAGAGTTTAGCATCGGTTAGAACTATCCACTGATACCTATTACAAGCCTATCACAAAAGGGATTGAAAAGGTGTCAAACCACTTATCTTCTTGAAAAGAAAGTATTACATATCCATCCTTATTATCACACTTCTCGGCAGTATCGGACTGTTGAGTTGGGGACGCTCGGCACTTAGTTTTGCACCAATTGCAAAACTCGTCTATATGGTGGCACCACCAGATACGGTTAAGAAAGCAAAGCCTATTGAAGTGGAGATCGATGAGGAGACTATTCCTGACTCCTTGCTACATCCTCGTTGGAAGGTACAGCGCACAACTCCGATTACATACGACGACCTCAAGGAGAACTCTACCGACCTTATCCGACCAGAGAATATGCGACAGACTGTGGAGTATAATGACTCGCTCAACCGCTATATCATTGGTTATAAGATTGGTAAGACCTACGTGATGGCGCCGATTATGATGACGCCAGAGGAGTATCGGAAGTGGACGGAGAAGCGTAGTTTTACAGATTACTACCGTTCAAAGAACCAAGAGATACTTAGAGAGAAAGGTAAGGATAAGTTTGACTTTACTGATATGCACTTCTCATTGGGTCCTGCTGAAAAGATATTCGGTCCTGGTGGTGTACGTATTAAGACACAGGGTTCGGCTGAATTGAAGTTCGGCGCAAACATCAAGAACATTGATAACCCATCACTGCCTATCCGTAATCGTAAGACAACGGCAATGGACTTTGATGAGAAAATCAATGTCAACGTGAATGGTAAGGTGGGTGATAAGGTGAACATGAACCTTAACTACAACACTGATGCAACCTTCGACTTTGATACACAGAACTTCAAACTGAGATATGAAGGTAAGGAAGACGAGATCATCAAACTCGTTGAGGGCGGTAATGTTACCTTCCCTTCAAACAACTCTCTCGTACAGGGAGCATCTGCCCTCTTCGGTATTCGTACCGATATGCAGTTTGGTAAACTGAAGTTACAGACCGTATTATCACAAAAGAAGAGTTCTAACAAGAGCGTTAGTTCACGTGGTGGCAAACAGCTTACACCATTTGAGATTGATGCTGCTGACTATGAAGAGAATCATCACTTCTTCCTTTCACAATATTTCCGCGACAACTATGACGCGGCAATGAAGTCATTGCCTAACCTCAAGACGGGTGTAACAATTAATCGTGTGGAGGTGTGGGTGACAAATAAGACTGGAACAACCAGTAACACGCGAAACATTGTTGCACTGACCGACCTTGGTGAAAACAAGAAGATTAGCCGTACTGATCTGTGGGGAACTGGTAACGGACCCGTACCAACAAACAATGCCAATACAGAATACACCACTATTACACAGACCTACCCTGCTGCTCGTAACATCGACCAAGTGACGAGTATTCTTGATGGTGCAGGCCTTGTGGGTGGTAACGACTACGAAAAGTTGGCAAATGCCCGACTGCTCAATAGTTCTGAATACACGATCAACAATGCCTTGGGTTATATCTCACTGAAAAGCGGTCTACAGACTGACCAAGTATTGGCGATTGCCTACGAATATACCTATGGTGGCGTTACCTATCAGGTGGGTGAGTTTGCCAGCGACCGTACCAATATCAATGAGGCTCTCTTCGTCAAGTCATTGAAGAACACCAGCAATAATCCTAAGCAAGGAAACTGGGACTTGATGATGAAAAACGTGTATTATCTCGCTTCTAACATTGAGCGCGATAAGTTCCGCCTTGACGTGAAGTATCAGAGTGATACGACAGGTGTCTATCTGTCATACATTCCAGAACCGCAAGTAAAGAACCAAACACTCATCAAACTTCTCAATGCTGACCGATTGGATAACAATAACAATCCACATTCCAATGGTTATTTTGATTACGTTGAGGGATATACTATCAGCAACGGACGTGTGTTCTTCCCTATGGCTGAACCTTTCGGTAATGGACTTCGCAAAGCTTTAACAGATAAGGGTGTTACTACAGCTATTGCGAATAAATACGTTTTCGAACAACTCTATGACTCTACGAAGACTATCGCTAAGCAGATTGCCGAGAAGGATAAGTTCATACTCGTTGGCCAGTATCGTGGCTCAGCAGCAAATGTTATCTCCCTTGGAGCCTATAACGTTCCACAGGGTTCGGTAATAGTAACTGCGGGCGGTGTGACCTTGAATGAGGGTTCTGACTATAGTGTTGATTACAGTGCTGGTGAGGTGACAATCCTTAATCAGAGTATTATCGATGCAGGTACAGCAGTCAATGTATCATTAGAAAGCCAGAGTGCTTATCAACAGGAGCGTAAGACGATGATTGGTGTAAACTGGGAGTACGACTTCTCAAAGGACTTCCAGATTGGTGGTACCTTCATGCACCTCTCTGAACAACCGTTGACAACAAAGGTCAATATGGGTTCAGAACCACTCAACAACACCATTTGGGGACTAAATATCAACTGGAAGAAAGAGAGTCAGTGGCTTACGAATATGCTCAATAAGATTCCATTCCTACACGTTACACAGCCTTCTTATATCACTTTCTCGGCTGAGTTCGCACAGTTGTTAGCAGGCCAGAGCAAGGGAACACAGGACAATGCTTCTTATCTTGATGACTTTGAGGGAGCAAAGACAACTATCGACGTAAGTCAGCCTACCTCTTGGATTATCTCCAGTGTACCATCAGACTTCCCTGAGTATTCAGATAAAACAACCCTTCGTAGTGGCTTCAACCGAAGTCTTTTGGCATGGTACACTATCGACCCGCTCTTCACTCGTCGTAGTAGTTCGCTGACTCCAGGACACATTAAGAGTGACCTTGAACAGCTCTCTAATCACTATGTACGTGAGATTCCAGTTACCGAATTGTTCCCAATTCGGGACCGAAACTACAGTGGTTCTACCTCTACATTGAATATTCTGAACCTCGCTTACTATCCTTCTGAGCGTGGACCGTATAACTTCAATCCGAATATTGACGTTAACGGACACCTCACGAATCCTACTGGAACATGGGGAGGTATGATGCGTAAGTTGGATACTAACGACTTCCAAACTGCTAACATCGAATATATAGAGTTCTGGATGCTCGACCCATTCATCTACTCCAACCGACTACCAAATGCAAACCAGTATGGTGGTGACTTCTATATCAACCTTGGAGAGGTGTCTGAAGACGTACTGAAAGATGGTAAGAAGTTCTACGAGAGTGGTATGCCTGTAGATGGTAGTCACTCATGGACAACTACGCAATGGGGTAAAATACCAACACAAAGTACAATTACTTACGCTTTCGCAACCTCAAAGGGTAGTCGTGCGAAACAAGATGTCGGCTTTAATGGATTGACTGATGAAGAAGAACAGCAGTTTGCTTCTTATCAGAACTTCCTTACAGCAGCTCGTGCTAATACCAATCAGGCTATCTTCGATTCGATATGGGCAGACCCTGCCAATGACGACTACCACTATTTCCGTGGCTCTGATTGGGATGCTAAGCAGGCTTCTATCCTTGAACGATATAAGCGTATCAACAACCCACAGGGTAACTCACCAGACAATGATAACAATAACGAGCGTTATGACACCTCATACAAGACAACACCTGATGTAGAGGACATCAATCAGGACTATACGCTGAACGAATATGAGAAATACTACCAGTATCATATTAGTATTCGTCCACAAGACCTTGTCGTAGGTCAGAACTTCATTGTTGACAAGCGTGTAGCCTCAGCCCCACTACGTAAGGGTGGTTCTGAACCTGTCACATGGTATCAGTTCCGTATTCCTTTAGAGGAGTTCCAAAAGCGTGTGGGTAATATCAGCGACTTTACCAGCATCCGCTTTATGCGTATGTTCCTCACTGGTTTTGCCAAGCCTATCGTACTCCGCTTTGGTACCTTCGACCTTGTAAGTGGTAAGTGGCGTCAGTATCAACAGAACCTTACCAACTCTGCCAGCAACTCGGGTACAATGTCAGTGAGTGCTGTGAGCCTTGAAGAAAACAATGATAAGACTCCTGTAAACTATGTAATACCTCCAGGTATTGAACGTGGAAAGGATCCTAACCAGCCACAGTTGGTTGAGGAGAACGAACAGGCACTCTCTATGGTCGTTAATAATCTTGGAACAGGCGAGTCAAAAGCGGTCTATAAGAATACAACCCTCGATCTTCGTCAGTACAAGCGTCTGCAGATGTTCGTACATGCAAACGCTTTTGAACAGAATACAACTAACCTTACGGATAACCAGTTGGCTGTGTTCATCCGTTTGGGTTCTGATTACAAGAACAACTACTACGAGTATGAAATTCCTTTGAAGCTGTCAGCTCCAGGTCATTACGATACAAACACAGGGAAAGAGCGACGTATTGTATGGCCAGAGGAGAACATGCTCGACATACCATTGAAGCTCCTCACCTCCGTAAAGAAGCAACGTAATCAGGCACGTGGTTCAGGTACAGCAAGCTATAACCGTGCTTTCTCTATATACGACACCGATCATCCTGCTAACAAAGTAACGGTGATGGGTAACCCAACCCTTGGTGAAGTAAAGACGATGATTATTGGTGTTCGCAACCTTTCCAGCAGTCAGAAGAGTGGAGAGGTATGGGTGAATGAGCTACGTCTACGAGAGTTTAACAACGAAGGTGGATGGGCAGCAAGAGGTCAGCTCAACCTACAGCTGTCTGACTTCGGTACTGTGGATGTTAATGCCAGCCATAGCACTGATGGCTTTGGTGGTTTAGAGCAGGGTGTTAACGAGCGACAGCAGGAGTCCAAGACGGATGTTTCTGTTACCACAAGCCTTGAGTTAGGAAAATTCTTCCCTGACAAGGCTAAAGTCTCAGCACCATTATATTACAGTATCACCAAAAGCGAGAGTCGTCCTAAATACAACCCTCTCGACACGGATATGGAATTGAAGGATGCTCTTGATGGTACTGCTAACCGTCAAGAGCGTGACTCCATCGAGTCTATTGCCGTTACGAAACGACTGACAACGAACTTCTCTTTGTCTAATGTACGTGTTGGTATTCAGACGAAGAACCATCCTATGCCATACGACCCTGCCAACTTCTCATTCTCTTATAGCCATTCTCATTCTCATACATCAGGTGAGACAACGGTCTATGAGAATGAAGACAACTGGCGTGGAGCATTGAACTATAACTGGACACCAGTATATAAGTCTTGGGAACCTTTCAAGCATCTTATCAAGAGTAAATCGAAATGGTTTGAAATCCTCAAACGCTTCGGGCTAAACTGGCTCCCACAGAACGTAACCTTCAACACTGAAATGGTGCGCAACTACTACGAGTTGCAGGAGCGTGATATGGAATCAACAGAGAACAGTCTGCTACCTCTTACCTTCAGCGAGCAGTTCCTTTGGAATCGTGACTTCGCTCTACGTTGGGACTTGACACGCAATCTCCACATGAACTTCCAAAGTGCGACACATGCTGAGATTGAAGAACCTTACACACCTATCAATAAAGACCTCTACGCCGACCGTTATCAGGCATGGAAAGACTCGGTATGGACAAGCATTAAACACTTCGGTACTCCACTCGATTACCAACAGAATTTCACGCTTTCTTATCAACTTCCACTCAATCTACTACCTATCTTTGACTGGGTAAATGCTGATGCGAATTATACTGCATCTTATACTTGGGTGCGTGGAACGAGTCTTGATAATGGTACTTCGCTCGGTAATACCATCACAAGTAACCGTGCATTGAACATCAATAGTAGCTTCAACTTTGAACGCCTCTATAACCATATTCCTTTCTTAAAGAAAACGAACGAACGCTTCAACCGCACCCGCCCTACTCGTCCTAAGCTGACAGCAGAACAGAAGAAGGCTGAGAGAGAAAAGAAAGAAAAAGAAAAAAAGGAGAAAGGTCAAGATGATGACAAGAAGAAAGCACTGCCAAAGAACCAGAAGAGCTTTGAAAAGGAAATCGTTATCAATGCCGATTCTGCTATCCTTGTTTCACATGGCAAGAATACAAAACGCCTTATCATCTCGGCTAAAGACGAAAGAGGAAAGGCACTCAAAATTAAGTATCGTAAGGTAGGTGATACGCAGTTGAAAGTCTTTAATCGTACAGACTCTGCTATCCGCATGAAGCTTACCGTAACGCCTAAAGAACCACTCGATAATAAGGGTTGGTATAAGACAGCACAATGTGTGGCACGTGCGCTGATGATGGTACGTTCGGCAAGTATTTCTTATCGTGACCAATATGCAATGGCACTGCCTGGCTTTATGCCAACGGTAGGTGATGCTTTTGGACAGACACGTGGAACAGGTGCCTTATCACCTGGTCTTGACTTCGCTTTCGGACTTATTGATGATGATTACATTGGTAAGGCACGTGACAACCATTGGTTGCTTATGAACGATAGTGTGGCTACACCTGCTGTAACGAACCGCACAGAAGACTTGCAGATTCGTATGACACTTGAACCATTTAAGGACTTCAAGATTGACCTTACTGCCAGTCGTATGCAGACTACCTCACGGAGTATCCAGTATATGTACACGGGTACGCCTACTACACAGAGTGGTTCACTCACGATGACAACCCTTTCATTAGGTACTGCATTCGAGAGTCAGGGCAATGCCAACAACGGCTATCATAGTTCAACGTTTAATCGTTTCGTACAGTCACTCGACAGTTATCGCGACCGTGTTGAGGCACAATATAGCAATGCAACCTACCCTGCTTCATTTGGTGGCGGACACTTCACTCCTGCAGTAGGTTCTGTTAATAAATATAGTGCAGATGTAATGGTTCCTGCTTTCCTCAATGCGTACACCAGCATGAGTGGAAACGGACTCAACATCTTCCCTTCTCTGCGCAGTTTATTGCCTAACTGGTCTATCCGTTACAGTGGTCTTTCACGCTTGCCATTCTTTGAACAGTTCTTCAAGAGTGTCAACATCAATCATGCTTACCGCAGTATCTTTGCTATCGGTTCTTATCAGAGCTATAGCACATGGCAGGAATACATGAACGGACTCGGTTTCATTACCGATGCAACTACGGGTAACCCAATCCCAAGTTCGATGTATAACATCTCGCAGGTGAGTATCAACGAGGCTTTCTCTCCTCTGTTAGGTGTTGACGTAACCCTTCAGAACAACCTCACTGCACGCTTGGAATATCGACAGACACGTGTATTATCACTCTCGATGACGAGTGTACAATTGAATGAAGCCTCATCAAAAGACTGGGTTATCGGTATTGGTTATAGAATCAACGACTTCAACCTGTTCAACAATGGTACACGACGTGTAGCAAAGGGTAAGAAGAAAAAGACATCAGACTCCTCACAGCAAGACAACAGTTCGTCTCGTCAGAGCAGTGGACTGAACCGTGACCTCAACCTACGTCTTGACATGAGCTATCGTCAGCAGGCATCGCTCACACGTGACATTGCTTCGCTGACATCAGCAGCTTCAAGTGGTAACACTGCTTTCAAGTTCTCTTTCTTGAGCGACTACACCTTGAGCCGCTTGGTTACTGCCAGCCTCTACTACGACTTACAGATTAATACTCCACTCCTATCATCAGGCAGTTACCCTACAACCACCCACGACTTTGGTGTGAGCCTAAGACTTAGTCTGACAAGGTAAACTAAGAGATTACAATTTTGCAATCACGATTGCAAAATATAACTTGAATATATATCAGCACTACCAAACGCAACTTTAATGCAAGCCTAAAGTTTAGCCTGACAAGGTAAGACAACATTCTGAAAGGAAAGTATCTTGAAACAGTATCAAAGGAAATGTGGAGCGTCCGAACACTTGATAGACACAAACCTTCCTATTACAAAAATAATTATTGGTGTCCGATAAAACTTTTAGTGCATTCATATCTTTTAATTCAGAATAATAAAAAACGGGCTGATTGTTTTGCACATTCAGCCCTTCTTATTTCCTTTGTAGTTGCAAAAATAAAACAATGAAATAAGATGAACAAAAGTTCACATTTTATCGGACAGCCACTATATGTTCAACTGTTAAACTATTTTAATCGTGATAAAATTCTCTCTCTGAGCCAAGCTCAGGGAGGTGAACACTATATAAAGAAGTTTGATGCATGGCATCATCTTGTTGTCATGCTTTATGCCGTAATGATGCGTTTAGACTCTCTGCGTGAGATAAAAGCCTCTCTCTTTGCTAATGTTAATCGCTTTAATCATCTTGGTTTAAAGCATTTTCCTTGTCGAAGTACCTTGTCAGATGCAAACAAACGCCGAGATTCCGAGATATTCGGTTCGATCTATATGAACTTATATGAGAAATACCGCCATGAGCTTTACTCGGACAGCCGAAATTGTGGACAGCCCAAATGGCTGAAGAATCTAAAGATAATAGATTCTACGACAATCAGTCTGTTTTCTAACCTAGTCTTTAAAGGTGTAGGACGTAATCCCAAAACTGGTAAGAAGAAGGGTGGAATAAAAGTACATACAGAGATATTTGCTAATGAGAATGTTCCAAGCGATATCAAGTTCACATCTGCAGCTAGTCATGATCATTTTGCACTTATCCCAGAACGATACGCCAATGAGGAACTGATTGCTTTTGACAGAGCCTATATAAACTATGAAAAGTTCTCTGAACTGACGCAAAGAGGCGTTATATATGTAACTAAGATGAAAAATAATCTTAGCTTTGAAAGGATTGCTGATACGGATTACCAGATGACTACAGATTATGGAGTTGTACGCGTAGAAACCATTCTCTTCCATAAGCATACAAAGGAAAAAGATATTTACCATAAAGCAAGAAAAATCACATATCTGGATAAGACCAAGAAAGGGAAAATCAGATTCATATCACTGCTGACCAATGATTTTCAGATGTCAGCAGAAGATATTATAGCTATCTATAAGAGGCGATGGCAAATAGAAACCCTATTTAAACAAATAAAACAGAATTTCCCTCTAAAATACTTCTATGGAGAGAGTGCGAATGCTATAAAAATACAAATATGGATTACGCTTATAGCCAATCTGCTTATAACACTAGTGAAGAACAAAATAAAGAGACCTTGGAGCTTCTCAGGCTTGGCAACAATGATAAGAATTCTACTTATGAGTTATGTCTCAATACAAAGCTTCTTTGAGCAGCCACATAGAGACTGGGATAGATTGATTAGCCAAGTAAAAGCCCCACCAGAAGAGTTGTCATTATTCTAGTGGGGGCTTGGAATTTGAAATAAGAACAAATCATGCCTATTTCAGCAGGATTGAGAGAGGATATTGCAGTATATAGAGGTTTTATCGGACAGCAATAAAAAATAATAAAGGAACCTCTTCTCCACTCTCTCTAAAAGGAAAGAATGGAGAAGAGATTTGTCTAAAATGTAATAACTTTTCCACTCCTCATTTTTAATCAAGCACCTTCTGCATTCGAATTAACGTCCTTTTGGCTTGCAAAAGATGCCCTTTTGAGGTGTTACTAACGCCCTTTAAGAAGCCTAATAAGCACCTTTTTTTTACGAGTTTGCAATCAACTGATAATCTGAAGGTTAGGAAGAGGGAAACTAAAGCATTATTTTACAGTATCAATAGGAGTTAAAGTCTCATTTGTGTAAAACATTTTCAAATATCAAAATAGTATTTATCAAACTATAAAAGCATTATCTACCTACTTAAAAATAAAAACAGACTGCCGTGTCTTAAAGACAAAAGCAGTCTGTTGGGAAAGTATTTTAGAATTTGAAAACTATTAAAGAGGATACTCGTCAAAGGCGTAAAGCACTGTTGAAAGATAACGCTCACCTGTATCTGGCAGCAAGGTTACGATGGTCTTACCAGCATTCTCTGGACGCTTAGCAATCTCGGTAGCAGCAAAAGCAGCTGCACCAGATGAGATACCAACCAACAAACCTTCTTGTTGTGCCAACTGACGACCAGCAAGAATAGCCTGATCATTCTCTACTTGGAAAATCTCATCAACATACTTATTATTATAAGTATTTGGCACGAAACCTGCACCAATACCCTGAATCTTATGTGGTCCACTCTCGCCACCACTCAATACAGGAGATGAAGTTGGCTCAACAGCAATAATCTTCACATCAGGGTTCTGCTCTTTGAGGTAGCGACCGATACCACTCACTGTACCGCCAGTACCAACACCAGCTACAAACACATCAACCTTACCATCTGTATCGCGCCAAATCTCAGGACCCGTAGTAAGATAGTGACGTTCTGGATTAGCCTGATTCTCGAACTGCTGAAGGATAATACTACCTGGAATAGAATCTCTCAACTCCTCAGCAGCCTTGATAGCACCCTTCATACCATCCTTTCCACTTGTCAACTTCACCGTAGCACCGTAAGCCTTTACAAGGTTGCGACGCTCCACACTCATGGTCTCTGGCATGGTCAGAATAAGCTTATACCCCTTCACTGCTGACACCAAAGCCAAGCCAACACCTGTGTTTCCACTGGTTGGTTCGATGATAGTTGCTCCTGGCTTTAAGAGTCCCTTAGCTTCAGCATCCTCTATCATCGCCAATGCTATACGATCCTTCACACTACCACCAGGATTGAAATACTCTACCTTTGCAAGAACAGGAGTCTTGAGTCCTCTTTCTGCAGAGAATTTATTAAGTGCTAACAGTGGTGTATTACCGATAAGCTCTGTGAGTTTGTTTACTATCTTTGCCATATTCTTTGGGATTTAATTTCATACTTAATGTTTACGGATGCAAAGGTACGGACATTTACCAATATATGAAATACTCTCTTTATGTTATTTAGCATACCACAAACGTGGTATTTACATTAAAATAAGACTTTCTTATTGCCATTCACACAAAAAACCTTATATTTGCATCACGATTGTCACTATATCTACGAGTATGCAGAAATACGCAGATTACATAGAAGAAATTGAGATTGACTCGCTTTGGAGCGGGAAGAAACACATTCGCTGGACACTGGACCGTCAGGTGAATATCCTAAGTGGTATTAATGGTGTCGGGAAGAGTACCATACTTAATAAGGTGATACGCAGTCTGTCACAAGGTGGTGAGTTTCCCAGCCATTCACTGAAGGGTGTCCGACTAAAGGTAAGTCCTAATGATGCGCGGTGGATACGTTATGACATTATCCGCTCGTTTGACCGTCCACTGATGAACTCGGATAGCATTAGCAAGATTAACGTCGATCTTGTTACAGAACTTGATTGGCAGCTTTTCCAACTTCAACGTAAGTATCTTGACTATCAGGTAAACATCGGCAACCGTATTATCGAGACCTTACAAAGTGGTGAGGCAGATGCTGCCGAGAAGGCGCAGCAGATTTCTCAACCTAAGAAACGTTTTCAAGACATCTTAGACGACCTCTTCACCGAAACTGGTAAGAAGATTATTCGCTCGGAGAATGAGATAAAATTCTCTTCATTAGGTGAAGTCCTCGCTCCTTATCAGTTGTCAAGTGGCGAGAAGCAGATTTTGGTTATCCTGCTGACCGTATTGGTAGAAGACAATGAACATTACGTTCTCTTCATGGACGAGCCGGAGGTGAGTCTGCATATAGAGTGGCAGAAACGCTTAATCGACCTCATCTTAGAACTGAATCCGAACGTTCAGATTATCCTTACGACCCACAGTCCAGCTGTCATCATGAACGGATGGATTGACCGTGTGACAGAGGTTACAGACATAACCGATAACTGATTGTCTGAAGGAGGGAGCAATGGGAAAAAGACTGAGCGACAACCTATCATCGGCTTATATTGATGCAGCGAACCGATTGAATGGTAAGCGGGCACGGAGAAAGATTATCGCATACGTAGAAGCGTATGACGATATCTTCTTTTGGCGCACTGTCTTAAGCGGATTTGAGAACGAGGAGCGTTACTTTGAAGTGATGTTGCCATCGCGATTAAACCTTACCAAGGGCAAACGGTCGGTATTGATGAACCTCGTTTCACAGAATATTGGTGAGAACATGATTGCTTGTGTTGATGCTGATTATGACTATCTACTGCAAGGAACTACCCCACTATCCGATGAAGTAATCAACAACCCATACGTTTTCCATACCTATGCTTACGCTATTGAAAACCTACAATGCTACGCACCGAGTCTACATGATGTGACTGTAGCAGTAACGCTTAACGACCATTCTATCTTTAACTTCGAAGAGTTCCTAAAGCTATACAGTGAGAGTATACATCCCCTCTTTGTCTGGAGTATTTGGCATTATCGCCAAGGTATTCATCGACGTTTTACCATCTCCGACTTTAATCGAGTTGTGGAGATTGGTAATTTCTCTCTACAAGGGGCAACTGAAAGTATTCAACGGCTACGGCATAAGGTGCAGATGCGTGTACGACAACTGCAAAAGGAGAATCCGAACGCAAAGGATAGCTATCTAAAACTAAAAGACGAACTGCGTTCCTTAGGTGTTACACCTTCAACAACCTACTTATATATACAAGGTCATCATCTCTTTGATAATATCATCGTACCAGTTTTGAAACGGGTATGTGACCTTCTTGTGCGTGAACGTGAAGACGAGATTAACCGCAATGCAGTACACGATACGCAACGTCGAAACGAACTATCAAGTTATGGCCATAGTACGGAGGCGATTATCCCTATGCTCCGTCGCAATGTAGGTTATACGAACGCTGAACCATTCCTAAGATTGAAAGAAGATATTTATACATTCTTGAATCCACCGACACAACAACCAACTGACTAAGTCTTCTTTCATGACATCGGTTCTACCTACACTTTCTTTACGAAGTGGGGCGTTATCTGCTGTAGTTTTATTATCTTTGTACTCAAAATCTAAACAACAAAATTCTTACATGAAGAAGACTCTACTTTTTATCGCAACACTGCTGGCAAGTTACGTCGGCATGGCACAAGAGACTTACCATCCAACGGCTGAGAATCTTAAAGCACGCGAACAGTTCCAAGACGAGAAGTTTGGTATCTTCCTGCATTGGGGACTCTACTCAATGATGGGTACTACCGAATGGATTATGACCAACAGGGATATCAACTACAAGGAATATCCTAAGTTGGCAAAGACGTTCTATCCTTCAGAGTTCGATGCGGATGCATGGGTAAAAGCTATCAAGGCTGCTGGTGCAAAGTATATCACCATTACGACACGCCACCACGATGGATTCTCACTCTTTAAGACGGCTACCAGCTCGTATAATTCCGTTGATGGTACTCCTTTCAAACGTGACATCATTAATGAAATAGCTGATGCTTGTCAACGTAATGGTATCAAGTTGCACCTTTATTATTCACACCTCGACTGGGGACGTGAGGACTATCCTGTGGGAAGAACAGGAACTGGCACTGGTAGACCAAAAGAGAAAGCTAACTGGGCAAGCTACTATAAGTTTATGAACACACAGCTGACGGAATTACTCACTAACTATGGAAAGGTGGGGGCAATCTGGTTTGACGGTTGGTGGGATCATGACAGCGACGCAAAACCTTTCGATTGGCAGTTGGAGGAGCAGTATGCTTTGATTCATAAGCTACAACCACAGTGCCTCATCGGTAACAACCACCATCATACTCCTTTCCCTGGCGAGGATATCCAGATCTTCGAACGTGACCTACCGGGTGAGAACAAGGCTGGACTGTCTGGCCAGAGCATCGGTCGCCTACCCTTAGAATCATGCCAGACTATCAACGAGCATTGGGGTTACAACATCACTGACACCCTCTACAAATCACCAAAGGAGTTGATTCAAATGCTCGTTCGTGCTGCTGGAAAGAATGCCAACCTCCTCCTCAACATCGGTCCAGAACCAGGTGGTGCCCTTCCTGAACTTGCCCTCGACCGTCTTCAGTCCTTAGGTAAATGGCTAAACCAATATGGTGAAACCATCTATGGTACGCGTGGCGGCATCGTTGGTCCACACGACTGGGGCGTAAGTACACAACGTGGTAACAAACTCTACATCCACATCCTGAACTGTATGGACTCCAGCCTCTTCATCCCTACCGGCAACCATAAAATCAAGTCTGCCACTGTCTTTGGCACCAACAAACGTGTCAACTTCACAAAGACTGGTAATGGCATCACCCTCAACCTCGACACCGTCCCTACAGACATTGATTATATCGTTGAGCTGACGTTGTAAAGGATATCATGTTTATTAGTATGCAAAACAACCCGCAGCAATCACTTCGTTGCTGCGGGTTTGTTTATGCATAAGTATGGTTTTCTTCCTCAAACTTATCCGACACTGATTATCAGAACCTGACATTTGCATGACGCAAAAATATTTCCTCAATTTGAGTAGTATCGATTAGTAAACATCATGGATGTTATCATATAATATTTACTATGACTCTATGTGCAAAGACGAAAGCAATGTTTGATAAACCATCTTGTAATTGTCTTATAACAGCTTTTCGTATAATATCAGCAATATAATCAACTTTTATGTATTGTTTTTACTAGAATCATCTTGCTTATTATTTATCAATGTAGCAATTTTATCATGTATTGATTCATATATTTCTAATTCTAACATATTTTTTAGGATAGGCTGACCAACAGTTACTCCAACTTTGAATATATAGAGATAAAAGTCAGAAAAACTTGTAATGATCTCTGCACATTTTTCGTCATGATAAATAGGTTTAATGAAATGTTCTATTATGCCTATACATGTATTTACAGCAATATTTTTATCTAGTCTTGGAAATAATTTTCCAAAGACTTGGAACTGTATATTATTGGTATCGTTCTGTGTAAAGTAAACCGACATCTTATCGTTAAGATAGCCAATAAATGAGGGTTTATCTGGGGAATTGCTTAATAAGCAATTTAGAAGTTCTTCATCTCTAATGTTATCATAACTAATAACATAATCCAATTGTTGTTTTAGTTCTTCTGTAAGCTGTTCATTTGTTGATGGTAGATACAGTGTCCCGAGAAAGACTTTCACAAAACTAATCCAGTAACTATTACTATTACTATTTAAGAAACCTTTAGGTTGCCCTTCCATTGCTTTTACTGCCAATGTAATAAGCCCATATGTGAAATCTCCTGAATTACGCTTATAATCTTCGAACAATGGCTCATAAACATAGCTGCTATAAGAATTTATATCATTTTCATCCCATTTAAATTCCCATTGATTAAATTGTTTAAAGAAAGCTTCAGAAGTGATAGTTAGTGTATTAACAATTCTTTGCACATTCTGAGCAATATATTTTGGATTAATTTTCTCTCCAATACAATTCTCTATCATATATCGGTTTATTTTATATAGAGCACTGCCAGAATTGCCCAATCTATTTATAAGGCTAGTATAATTTATATACTTTTCAATAATATGGCATATTCTTGGAAGCATTCTATCCTCAAAATTGGTAATGTCATAGCCGTTTGCAATATACATTGCGGCTATGTCTTCATTACCTTGCTTTGAAAACTCATTCCAAGGAGCAGCACAAATAGCAGAAGCCTTCGGATTTATGGTTTCTGCATTAAAGTGTGTTTCCAACATACCATCCCCATCATGCAAAAGGCGATTTACAAGAGCTGGAAGGCGAAGATTGTCGTCATCATTTGACCAATGTTCAATTCGCTCTGAAAGTTTATTTCTCAATACGCTAAAATTATATTGTGGGTCTTTAAGTACTAATTGAAACATAGATATGGTAGAATCTATGCCTTTTAGTGTATTATCTAATACATACTCATTGAGTAGTTGATTATCTGTTGAGACTTTGAATATAGGATAATTCTCTCCTGCAGCATTCACATATTCCTCAAATTCTTTTGGTGTAACCTTTCTTTCCTGCAGTATCCCTATAACATCAATTATATTATCTGTGTTACTAATTGTTTTTTTGAGATTATTCAATACATTATAATAGTCAGCCCCATTAGTCAAACTGCATATAGATAATGCGTTGCAATAGGATTTAAGCAGTCTTTTAGCGCAACTTTTCGACACTTTATGTATTAACGTATGTATTGTCTCATCATTCTCTACTTCTGTAAAATGCATTTTCGATTTAATATTTGCAAGTGCGTCCCATTTTTTATTAAGCCGCTCTTGTTCTTCGTCATTAAAATTAGAAGTATCGAGTGAGTTGAAACTCTTAACTGCATTCGCAAGACCGTCTTCTGTAATAGATGCAGAACTAAGAATAGATTCTAAAACAGGAACAAAGTGTGGAGATTCTGCATATTCTGAAATAGAATTTCCATTATTAATCAAACTCAATAATACATTTCTAAGCGGAAGTTCACCAGCCAATTTTTCATCTTCAATGCCATAGGCAAATTGACATAGTTGCACTCTTACATTATCTGTCTGTGGGTAGAAACTATTTACCTTGTCGAAAAGTTCATTTGATAAAAGTTTTTCTTCCAAAGATTTTTCTTTGTCGTGCAATATGTACCCTTTCTTCAATACGTATAAGGCTAGGTTCTGAAGGCGAAACTGCTCTTCAGACCACTGATGTCGTAATGCTACAAGTTCATTTATAAAACAAATAACTGTACGAGGATTGGGACTTTCTTCTAAACACATAAACACTTGACAAATATGTTCTTCATCATGCTCACCTTTCCCGAAAGCCTTTTCAAAGAATGTCTTGAAAAGTTTCCTGTAGTCTGTAATAACAGGTTGGGGGACGGTAAACACTATTGGGAATGTCTTATTTATAAATTGTTTGAATTTGGTTGCGTTTTCTTTATCGCTAGATAAAACAGCTTCACGTAAATGTATGTAATCAAAAGGTATTATAGCCCATATATTCTTAAAGTCACTTCCAGCAAAGAATGTATGAATAAGAGACCATAACTGAATAACTTTATCAGAAGGTAATCTGTCCATATTATCAAATACTATGATGACCTTTTTCTTTGGAGACTCTTTCTTTTCCAACTGATCAGAGATTACTTGAAGCCAGTTTTTAAATTCTGTCACAGAAGGTTCTTCACTTGATGTGAATTGCTCATCAATTGTATTATCACTTTTACGTGTTAAAAGAGTAAACACTTCCTCCCATGCTCTTCCCTTAAAAAAATGGTAATGACATGCGATTCCAACACCTAAAAGAAGAGGAGAAATTTCAAACAAAAGCCCCAAACCAAAACACATCTCTAGTTTAGGATATATGCTTGGCAATAGCTCCCAAAAACCATTTAATATAGCATAAAGCCCAATAATGATTATTCCCCAGATTGCAGGCCCTGATAGTTTTGGAGTGGACTTTGTAATAGTTGTAGTCTTATTAGACAGAAGTAATTCTAATTGGTTACTCCACTCGTCTGTATACGATTTACCATTTCTCATTTTTATAGAAACTTCCCCTTGTAAAACCTTATCATTAATAAGTTTATTTACAAGTGTTTCTAATATTGAACGGCGCTGTAAGTCTTCTTGATGCCCCCAAGAATCATAGGTAAATGTATAATAAGATTGAGGAAGCTGGTTTTCAACTTTTCTTACAACATTTGATTTTCCAGCTCCCCAAGAGCCTTCTATGCCTATTATGCGTGGTATACTTGTCTGACTATCTATATTATCTTTGTCTGTTTTTTGAATATAATCAGAAATACGTTCCGCTAATCTTGTCTGAGACTGCCCTTCTGAAAAATCCTCTCCAACTGGTTTGTCAACAATAAAACGAGGAAAAGTTGTTTCCATATTTTTCATACTATTAATGTTTATCTTACTCAAAAAAATATATTCAGATTCTTTCAGTCAAATTCCTTAACTGTTTTTTCAATAATAAAATACTTACAAATTTCTGTAATGAAAAAGAGTAACTGACCTACTAAGAACAAGTTTAATTCTAAATAAAGAATAAAAACTTTTTCCTCAACTCTCATTTTAGATATTTTGGACAAGTAAAATAATGATTCATATGCTTCTATACACTCTTTCATAGATAAGTTCTTAGTTATACTTCCCCATTAATATGGATAATGGTTTGCAAATGTAATATAAAATATTTATATAAAGAATAAAAAAGGAATGTTTTTTTAGAAAACTTTGTATTCGGAATACTAATATATCTTTCTAACTCTTAAGTATCCAGTTTTGTAGCTTCAGTTGGTTAGTAGCACTAACCGACTGACTATTTCCTTTTCTTAGTTTGGTTTTAAGGTACTTCCGATAGTTCCTCGTCTTTTGGTAATCGTCTTGATCATTGATTGCTGTAATGAGATTAAGTACCGAGAACCTGTACTTGTGACGTTCCTCGTCTTATACTCTCATCACTTAGCAACTGTCGAAGGCGCGGATGATTTCTTATGTTATTTTTTCTTCCATAGATACTTAGTTTTAATCTGGATAAAGCATCTTGTCAAAACTAATAATATAAGTATTTATTTCTTGTGGTGAGAATCTTATTATACGAGTATTTGGATCAAATATTAAATGAATAGAATCACTATTTGGTAAACAATTTGCAGAGATTGCAATTTTTTTTATAAGGTCAGCTTTTTCCTTAAAGCTGATAACAAGAATATCAAAATCTTTTTCGTTATACTGTACACGACGATTATAATTACCATCATGTAGCTGTAATTCTATTTCTTTTAAGTGAATAGCGTTTCATAAATAAATTAGATTTTAGTTGTTTAGTTCTTTGCTTTTAATCTTCCAATAGCCATTGCGCTTACCATTTTTGCGTTCAATAATGCCACGTTCTGACAAACGCGTTGTCATACGTTTTACGGTTCGCTCAGACTTACCTATATGCACAGCAATTTCCTTTTGTGTTGCTTGTGGTTTCTCCTTGACAAACTTTACAAGTGCTACTTCTTCCAAAGTGTAATCCAAAGTGTCATTATGGCTCTTTGGAACTTCCAAACTGGCACTTTGAACCAAATGCTTTGGTGCATCTATATGTAGAAGTCTGTTCTTTACGTGGGGCACCATTTTGTGCAATTAAGTAACAGCCATAGCGAGTTAAAAGAATATCATCAATTTCACGTTCGGACCCAGACCCGAGATTAACCATTTTCCTGACGTCAGGAAAATGGTCAAAAACCAGATATCCAGCAGTTCCACAAGCTATTTTAGCTTTATCAATTACTTTCGAGAAATTCTCCCATTTCGAATATCCCAAAAGTAATTGGAGTTCACGTGCACTCCAACATTCTATATCTTCAACTTCTACAGCTGCAGCCTCAAAGCCATTGTATAGCTCTTGAATGATTTCTTTTTTCATTTATCAGTTTTGTAGCTTTTATCTTCTTCATAGTTATAGGAAAGAGAACACTTTAGCACTTAAATATAGAATTACCAATATTCTTCACCTCATGGTCATTGCAAAAAGTAAGGCATCCTGTGTTCTTTCCTGCACACATTCATAGATAAGTTTTTAGTTACACTTTCCCATTGATATGGGTAACATGCTGCAAATATAATATAAAATATTTATATAAAAGGTAAAGGAGAAAGTTTTTTACAAAAAAAACTTGTTTACAGAATAGCATTTATACCTAATAAAGTTTTATTTTAAGTTGCTGTCACTTTTAACACTTCACACAACCAACAGATTATAAACGACTTATAACACATTAAAGCGTGACAGCAGTGACAGCAACTTTGAAAGTTTATTCGGATAACAACTAACGATTTAAGATGGAAGAGGCAGACTGGCCAAGACTACTACGTACTGCCACCAAATACTCTGTGCCATGTGAAGAATGTTTACTGTGGAGGTCGGGGATGTTGGCAAGGACACGACCGAAATGGGAGAGGCTTGTCAGGTGTAGCTGACTGCCATATCGCTGACGAAGTAGACTGAAGATGGAGGCTGCAGTCATGTATGCACCCTTGGTCAAGTCCTTTGGGATAGAGAAACAATCCAAAAAGAGGGCTTCGGCAGGAGTACGCTGCTGATAATGCTGATTATTCTCCATAATCTCTTGGGTGTCAGCCTCATCAAACCAATATCGTCTACCGCTATCTAATTCAGCAACAGCCTGCGCATAAAGCTGTTCATAGTCTATGTGATCGGGCAGATGGATGGGACCTGTCAGCGTAACTGCTATAAAACGACGGCAACCACTGGGATCGCTAAAGACATCCGAGACATTCGCTGTGGCAATGAAAGAGGCAATACGTGGCAATGTAAGCTGCTGCTGACGATAAGGCTGACGGAGTTTTACGCTTGCAAGCTGCATGACATTTTTCAAAAATCCGTCCTGCGTCTTGGCTGAGAGCGTATTAAACTCGTCAATATTGATAAGCAACGACTGTGTCATTGCCCGCAACGTATTCTGTTTCTCACTGATGACAAGGTTGTCATTATAGCCCCACTGCAACACTTCGGGCAGCAAACGTTTACAGAAGGTAGACTTCCGATAGCCCTGTCGGGAGATAAGTAGCGGTGCCACACTGTTACCATGTGCATTATCCAAGCCCATCCATTGTGCCACCATTGCAAGAAACCACGTGTGGAACCAGTCTGCCCACCGTGCATTGTCATTAGGAACACAGTCAGCCAAAGCCTTGATATGATCCTTACCGTCCCATCGCCCTCGCAGGCTATTGAGGAAGTCGTCCACAGGATTAAAAACCTTGACAAAACCCGACTCTGTATATCGTCGGATGTCTTTGTCCCACACATCAATACCATCGAGCCGTGCTTTGATGGAGATAGTATTGCGCATACGATCATCCGCTGGCACAAAAGGTTCGTTACTCCCAACCTTTCGGATTTCCGTACAGCCCAAGGCGGTGTTATACCGCATTTCATACTTCCGCTCAAGATAATCGAGCAGACGACGAGTAATATCATTTTTAAGTCTTTCCGACTGTCGGTTACGCTGATTTTCAGCTTTAATATTCTTAAGATTCTTGTATTGCATATACGATAGTTTTAAGTTGACAAGTTTACGAGTGAACAAGTTGCTTGTGAGAAAGGAGAAAGAGTGAAAAGGTTAATCTGTTATTATGTCTTTCTAAAATCTGTCCTTATGTCATTCTGGCTAACAAGCCATAGAAAAGTTAAACTCTTACTTTGACTTTTCCCTCTGACCTTATGTCATTATGTCTACTGGAACACAGAATAAGTTAACATGTTACTATGTCTTTTATTATCCTGTCCACCAGCACCACACGTGCGGAGCATCAACACATGATGTGCGGAGCGTTAGCACCACAGAAACAAGACCTCAATAACAGATTACTATCTCAACTTCGTAACGCAAAGGTTACCTTTTCTTTCTCTTACAAAACGTGCTAATGTCTTAACTCCTATTACTCCCTTTCACTCCTTAACTCCTTCCCGAAAGCACTACTATTATTTCCAGCACGTCTGGTAGTTATCATAAACACGTGGGGCAGTATAGCCATAACGCTGGAAGAGTTCGTCAACCCATTTCTGTTCACCCTCACTCAGTTTATTAATTCCTCGATGGTAACGATAATAAACAAAGCGACTTCCGAAATGACTCTCCATAGTACTACGCAGGGAGCGGTAGTCACTGTGCTTCACATCATCGAAAAGGTGCGAGAATCCCCACGCCAATCGTTCTTTCTTCATTGTGTGAAACACCTTACAGCTATTGCCAGAACGAGCAGAGGGAAGAACCGTCAATGCCGAATGTTGGCTAATAGAGAGTGTCTTAGCCGCATAATAACGTAGGCACTGCTCTTTGAGAATACAATCGTGCATAAAGCACACTGCCCAGTCTTTGGGCATGTTAGAAAAATCTGTACACATAAATAGAATGATTTAAGAAAAATAAATTCAAAAAGGAAGATGCGGTTAGTTTGTAGGAAATCACGCTTAACGTGTCGTTGATCTTCCTTATTTCTGCTTGCAAAGATACAACACAGAGATACCCCTTGTCAAGTTTTTCACGAATTATTTTTATTTTGCTGTCACTCCTATCAGCCACTTACGGCTTATAACACTTTATAAATTATTGCTGTCCGGTAAACCTTTTCCACATATAAAAGTTAAGGGCTAAAATCCGTATTTGGATTTCAGCCCTTTTTGTTACTTTTGTTTCTGCGATAAAACTTCAATAACATGGGCAAAAGTACACATTTTATCGGACAGCCGGTCTATAATCAGTTAATAAAATTACTCGATAAGCAACAAATCAAGCAAATCAGCCTTGAAACACCCCGAAGTGAAGCTTATGTGAAG
>FLSH01000051.1_pt2 | contig 23336 bp, 18 predicted proteins | sample 1550441 | NCBI WGS metagenome assembly FLSH01 (sample SAMEA4031756, study PRJEB14383) | metagenome | biome: human; feature: oral; material: saliva | place: Philippines | collected 2014 | reverse complement strand
CCATCAGCCAGGCCGCGAACAGCCTCAGCGAACTGCCACATGACGTCCGGATCCTCGGGAGAACCGAAGTTCAGGCAGTCAGACACAGCCACGGGGCGTGCACCAACGGTCGCAACGTTACGGTACGCCTCAGCCAAGGACGCGCGAGCACCCTCGTACGGATCCAGGTAGGTGAAACGAGGGGAGGCGTCGGTCGCCAGAGCAACACCGAGGTTGGTGTTCTCATCCACACGCACCACACCGCCGTCATCCGGCATGGACAGGGCGGTGTTGCCCTGAACGTAGCGGTCGTACTGGTTGGTGATCCAGGACTTGGAGCACATGTTCGGGGACGCCATGAACGCCTTGATTGCCTCGCCCAGCTCCTTACCGCGCGGGCGGGAATCGTCAGCAGCCGAACCGGTGAAGTGGTTAGCCTGAACGTCATCCTGCCACTCGGGGCGTGCGTAAGGACGCTCGTAGGTCGGGCCGTCGTGTGCAACAGTGCGGGGGTCAACATCCACGATGACCTCGCCGTCCCACTCGATGACCAGGCGGCCAGAGTTGGTGACCTCACCGAGGAAGGAGTACTCCACGCCCCACTTGTTCATGATCGCTTCGAAGCGCTCCACGTTCTCGGGGGAGACAACAGCCATCATGCGTTCCTGAGACTCAGACATCAGAATCTCGCCCGGGGTCAGGGTGGGGTCACGCAGCAGAACCTTGGTCAGGTCCACGTGCATGCCACCCTCACCGTTAGAAGCCAGCTCGCTGGTTGCGCAGGAAATACCCGCAGCACCCAGGTCCTGAATACCCTCCACCACGGAGCCCTTGAACAGCTCCAGGCAGCACTCAATCAGAACCTTCTCAGCGAAGGGGTCGCCCACCTGAACGGCAGGACGCTTCGAGGGCTTAGTGTCATCGAAAGACTCCGACGCCAGCACCGACGCACCGCCGATGCCGTCGCCACCGGTGCGTGCACCAAACAGAACAACCTTGTTGCCCACGCCCGATGCGTTCGCCAGGCGGATGTCCTCGTGGCGCATAATGCCCACAGCCAGTGCGTTGACCAGCGGGTTAGCCTGGTAGCAGGAATCGAACTCAACCTCGCCGCCGATGTTCGGCAGGCCCAGGGAGTTGCCGTAACCACCAATACCGGCAACCACGCCGCCAATAACGCGGGCGGTGTCCGGGTGATCGATCGCGCCGAAACGCAGCGGATCCATCACAGCAATCGGGCGTGCACCCATCGAAATAATGTCACGCACAATACCGCCCACACCGGTCGCAGCACCCTGGTAGGGCTCCACGTACGAGGGGTGGTTGTGGGACTCAATCTTGAAGGTAACAGCCCAGCCGTCACCAATATCGGTCACACCGGCGTTCTCACCGATACCGACCATCAGGTCCTTCTTCATCTCATCGGTGACCTTCGCACCGAACTGCTTCAGATGAACCTTAGAAGACTTGTAGGAGCAGTGCTCGGACCACATGACCGAGTACATTGCCAGCTCAGCCGCGGTAGGACGGCGACCAAGAATCTCCTTAATATCCTCGAACTCGTTCTCCTTCAGGCCCAGCTCAGCCCAGGGGAGTTCAGTGTCCGGGGTTGCCGCCGCGTGCTCGACGGTGTCGAGGTTAAACTGCTTTTCGCTCATAACTTCTTAGAATCCTTGTCGTGCGTTAGCGGGCGTTAATCAGGTTGGCAAGAACGGAGGTGAACACGCCGAGACCATCGGCGCCACCGCGCAGAGAAACCTCACCAAAACCAGAAGAGGAAGGACCGAAGCCAGGCTCCACAGCGTGCTCCGGGTGCGGCATCAGACCGACCACGTTACCGCGCTCATTGCTGATACCAGCAATGTCGTTACGGGAACCGTTCGGGTTGAAACCAACGTAGCGGAACACCACGCGACCCTCAGCCTCCAGCGCCTCCAGAGTCTTCTGGTCAGCAACATACTGACCGTCCTGGTTCTTCAGAGGGACAACAATCTCCTGGCCAGCAGCGTAGTTGCTCGTCCAGGAGGTGGAGTTATTCTCAATGCGCAGAATCTGGTCACGGCAAATGAACTTGCGGTGATCGTTCTTAATCATCGAACCGGGCAGCAGGTGAGACTCAGTCAGAATCTGGAAACCATTGCAAATACCCAGAACAGGCAGGGGAGCGGAACCGGAGGTACCGGCAGCGTTAGCGGCATCAATCACCGAACGCATCACAGGAGCCTTCGCAGCAATAGCGCCAGCACGCAGGTAGTCACCGTAGGAGAAACCACCGGGAATAATGACGGCATCAACATTCTTCAGATCAGCGTCGTCGTGCCACAGCTCAACGACGGTACCGCCAGCCAGACGGACAGCACGTGCAGCGTCACGGTCATCCAGAGTGCCGGGGAAAGTCACCACGCCAACGCGTGCATCAGCGAAAGCGGGGTTCGGGGAGTAAGTAGAAAAGTCGCCAACCAGGGGGACTTCAGTAGGTGCGAGGGACTCTGCCATAGGTCTTAGTCCTCCAGAACCGAAACGTTCACAACATCTTCGATGACGGGGTTCGAGAGCAGCTCTTCAGCAGCCTTGCGGGCAGCTGCGAGGTGCTCCTCGGTTGCCTCACCCTCGACGGTCAGCTCGAAGCGCTTACCCTGGCGAACATCAACGAAAGAATCAACGCCGATACGGGGCAGCTCGTGAGAAATAGCCTTACCCTGCGGGTCAAGAATTTCGGGCTTGAGCATAACATCAACAACAATACGGGCCATGTGTGGGCACTCCTTGGGTGCGTGGGTTCTGTATGAGCCGTATCTCATCTTACCGTACTAACGACCGTAACGGGGGTATGTGTTCGGTTGGTGGATACCCTAAGAGGCTCGAATCACGTCTTTTACGCCTCGAGGGGTGGAAGATAGCGCTCACACACCTCCAGCAGGCGCTCGCGCAGGCCAATCGAACGCTCCGACAGCTCACGCTGAATCCGCACATACTCAGCCTTACCCTCGGCCGTCTCCACCGGAATTGGCTCATAGCCCCAGTCACGAATATCGTAGGGGGCCGCGCGCATATCCAGTTCGCGCGCATCCCACGCCAGGTCAAAACAATCCATGACCAGGGTCGAATCAACCAGAGGCAGCAGCTTGTACGCCCACTTGTACACGTCCATGTTCGCGTGTAGGCACGCCGGCTGCTCCAGGACACGCTGCGTCTCGCGGGTCGGCTGCAGCTCGTTCATCGGTGCCGCCTGCGGCATGAAGAAACGGAACGCATCAAAATGCGAGCAGCGGATGCGGTGCTCCTCCACCACACGGTCCGTACCCTCCGCACCCAGGCGCAACTGCAGGTAGTCGTGGCGAATATTGTTCTCCACCGACTTGTACGCCATCGCCCACTCGTGCATGCCGAAGCAACCGAACTGACCCTTCTTCGCGGCCGTATTGCGCAGAATCTCGTGGGTAAAGGCGAGGGCGGTAGCGCGGCGCTCCACAAAATCGGTGACGTCCACCGTGACGGCGGAGGCGGCATCCGCCTGGGCGCGCGCCACCTGCAGGGAGCAACCAGCCTCAAGGAGTTCCTGCTCGGTTGCGGGCCGGTAAAAACGCCAGGAGGCGCGCTCGGGCGCATCCAGCAGGATGATGCCGGCTCCGGGGTGCCAGCGCTTAAACTGGCCGGGTTTGAGCGTGTAGTAGGTGAAGAGGAAGTCCTCCACGGGGTGCACTTCGTGGCGGGCGCGACGCTGCGCAAACGGGTCGGCGTAGCGGCCGGCACGCGCCTCATGGGCGGCCGCGGCGGCACGCCATTCGCGGGCATCCATCACCTGAGAAAATACAACACTACTCATGCTTCTAGCCTAAACGATGCTGTGACAAGGTAGTGCATGTAGCAATGTCTACCTAGCTACTAGAAGACCGGGCTTTAAACTCACGTTCAAAATCGATAAACTGTGGGCTATTAATCACCACAGTCCGAAGATAACGGGCAAATTGACCCGCCCCTGCTCGTTCAAGTGCGCGAGGAATATCAATCTCCGTGAATCCCTTAGAGCGAGCATAAGATTCCTGGAAAAGATAGACCTCCGCAAATAAGGAGGGGTGAGCGTATTCGGTGAGCTGCATCAGAAAATCATCCGCGCTGAGCGTCTCATAATTTTGGATATTCTGAGCTTCTTCCGTGGAGGCATAATCGAGAAGTTCATGGTCGTTGGTGACCAGCGCGTGCATGCCGCCGTGTTGGGCAGCGGCATGCACATGAAGGTCGTTAGTGTCGGGATACCCTTTAGGCTTACTAACAGGGAAATCTTTGATGATAGATACACAAGAATCCGTAATTTGATGCTTCCAGGTCTGAATGGCTGCATCATTAATCATTGGGCTCCTTCGGCGTGCATGATATCCAAACTCATCCATGATTCCGGTGGATACGTATGGAGTGAAAAATTTGTAGTCACTCTCTTGTGCCAAGAGGAGAACCCAATCTCGAAGAGTCTTGGACATCAGAATATTCGTATCCAGTAGAACCGAGTAAACTCGGGTTACCATGCCGGGCCTCCAATGGTATCGATGAGACCGTGTTCTTCTTCAAAGGCCCAGAGATCCCTAATTGCCTGCTTATTCTTCGCGATGCTTCGTTCCAAGAGAGCCTTGCGGAAGTTATCGGCATCTTGAGTACGGATACGGAAGTGGCTACCCACCTTATGCGCCGGGAGGTCACCAGAGCGAATAGCCTTCATGAGCGTTGGGCGGGAAATACCGATGCGCTGCGCAGCAACCGTCGTCGTCAAATCGTGAGGGACAACCTGAACATCAATACTTTGCCCGCTAGCCAGGGCATGCAGGACGTGCTGAATGACCTGGTTGAGGGCATCGCCAAGCTGCTGGCTTTCTCGATCCGAAACGGTCACCTCAAGGGTGGTTTTTTCAGAGTTTTTGAGAATCTCCCGTGCTTCTGCGCGAGCCTGATTGAGGGTATCTTCCTCCAGAGGGCTGGTTAGGGTGGTGGTCATTATCTTCTCCTTGGGGTTGGGTGAATAAGCGCTCGAAGGCACCGCGCCGGTGGGGTGTATATCATTCGACGAGAGGCTCATCCACGGTTGATACAACCTTACCCCTATCTGAAATAACTGTAAAGCATTTCAGTTATTTCAGTTGCAGGCAGAAAAGGGGGAGGGGCGGTGCTAAGAAAACCCAGCACCGCCCCTCCCGAAGCGTACAGCTCACAAACGAGCTAAACCCTAGCGGCCAGTACCACCGTAAACAGTAGCCTCGCCCTCAGCATCCAGACCGAACGCAGTGTGCACCGCGCGAACAGCCTCATCCAGCTTGCTCAGCTCAGTAATCACCGAAATGCGGATCTCCGAGGTCGAAATCATGTCAATGTTCACGCCAGCGTTAGACAGAGCCTCAAAGAAAGTGAACGAAACACCCGTGTTAGTCTTCATGCCCGCGCCAACCAGCGACAGCTTACCAACCGACTCGTTGTAAATAACCTCCTGGAAACCCAGCTCAGCTTTAGCATCCTCCAGCGCCTTCAGCGCGGTGGGGCCCTGAGCCTGATCCAGAGTGAAGGAAATATCGGTCACGCCGGGGCGGTCAGTCGGAACGTTCTGAACAATCATGTCCAGGTTAACCTTCGCCTCGTTAATCAGGCCGAACACCTTAGCTGCCGAACCGGGAACATCCGGAACACCAACAACAGTAATCTTTGCGCGGGTGCGATCGTGTGCGACACCAGAAATCAGGGGCTGCTCCAAGGGAATCTCCTTCAGATGGGTGGGGGTCAGTTCCGCGGACTCCTCCGGAACCACAATAGTGCCTTCAAGGTTAGAGAACGAAGAACGCACGTGAAGCTTCAAATTAAAACGACGAGCATACTCAACACTGCGCAGGTGCAGAATCTTCGCACCGTTAGCCGCCATCTCCAGCATCTCTTCACTGGTGATGGTGTCCAGCTTGTGCGCGGTCGGCACGATGCGCGGGTCGGCAGTGAACACGCCGTCAACATCCGAGTAAATCTCGCACACATCAGCGTTCAGAGCAGCAGCCAGAGCAACAGCAGTCGTATCAGAACCGCCGCGGCCCAGAGTCGTAATGTCGCCGCTCTGACGGTTCATACCCTGGAAACCAGCAACAATCGCAATGTTGCCAGCCTCAATCGACTCACGGATACGATCCGGGTTGACCTCCACCAGACGCGCAGAACCGTGCACGCCATCGGTAATCATGCCAGCCTGAGAACCAGTGAAAGACTGGGCCTTAGCACCCAGGTCGTTAATAGCCATCGACAGGATGGCAGTCGAAATGCGTTCACCGGCAGTCAGCAGCATGTCCAGCTCACGGGAAGGAGTGACATTGCTGGTGACCTCTGCGGCAAGGTCGAGCAGCTCATCGGTGGTGTCACCCATAGCGGACACCACGACGACCACATCGTTACCTGCCTTCTGAGTGTCCACGACGCGGCGGGCAACGCGCTTGACGCCCTCCGCATCCGCTACGGAGGAACCGCCGAACTTTTGGACGATCAGGCTCATTGATATCTCCAGGTCAGTTACTTGTGTGCTGCCGGCAGACACCGGCTCATCATTTATAGTAGACGGCGTTCAGCACAAGCGGCTAACTGGGTGCCCGTGTGTATTGCCTCGTGAAATATTACGTAGTGTTACAGGGCGGTGATGCGGGGTGGGCAGGCGAGTACAGCACGCCCACGGAGGCGAGTTTCTAGGTCCACGGGTTCACGTACGTGACGCCCGGTAGCGGCGGAACATCCGGCTTCGGAGTACGCAACGGGGCGTTCTGAATCGAGCGGATCTTCTCCTCATAGTCGGGGGTGCGGAACACCTCCGGCGCATCTTCCGCCTGCTCAGCTACGGGTGCTTCAGTGGGTTCGGAGGTGGCGCTCGCCGGAGCGCCCTCAACTGGGGCGCCCTCGCCGGAGTCTTTGCCCAGGTCAAGGGTGGATTCTGTGGTGGTTTCAGCCTCAGCAGAATCGGTGGGTGAGACCTCGCGGCGGGATTCTTCCTCGCCGGATCCCTCAGCCTCCTGCAGGACCTGCTCAATCAGCTGCTCATCCATCGTGCCCTGCACGCCCTCGACGGCGGGCACCTCCGCGCGGGAACCGGAAGAATCCTCAGAATCCAGGTCATCAAACATGCTCGAATTCCAGCGGCGACGACTCTGCTTCGCCTCCTGAGCCTGAACCTGAGCCGCCTGCTCACGCTCCTGCTCCTCCTCACGGTTCACGCGCTCAAAATCCTCGGCGGCAGTATGAGCCACCGCCGTGCCCTCGCTAATGACGCGGCGGCCCTCCAACGCGCGGCCCAGAGTAATCTCGTCCGCATACTCCAGATCGCCACCGACCGGAAGACCCGACGCCAGACGCGACAGGCGCACACCCAGCGGCACGAGCATGCGCGAGAGGTAGGTTGCGGTCGCCTCACCCTCAAGGTTCGGGTCCATCGCCAGAATAATCTCCTGGATACGCTCATCCGCCAGGCGGGACACCAGCTCACGAATACGCAGCTGCTCCGGGCCCACACCCGCCAGCGGGTTAATAGCGCCGCCGAGCACATGGTAGCGGCCGGTAAAGGAACGGGTGCGTTCAATCGCCACCACGTCCTTCGATTCTTCGACCACACACAGCACGGACGGGTCGCGGCACTCATCACGACAGATTGTGCACAGCTTCGTCTCGGAGACGTTACCGCACTCCTCACAGAAACTGACGCTGGTCTTCACCGTGGAAATGGCGTTGGCTAGGCGCGCCATATCGGCAGCATCCGCATTCAGAATGTGAAAAGCGATGCGCTGAGCCGACTTGGGGCCCACACCCGGCAGGCGGCCGAGCTCGTCAATGAGGTTTTGAACTGCTCCCTCGTACATGGCTTCTCCTTCAGATGCGGTGCGTTGTGCTGGTGTGTTGTGTTGGTGCGTTGGTGCGCTTGTTCTTGGGCGACGTTATGAGTATGCACCCAACCCCTGACAGTTTAGGGGCGTTTCGCGTAGCGAGTATGCGGATGGAATGAGTGCGCCCGCCATCGGGTGTGATGGCGGGCGCGGCACCTACGGCCCCGGGTTAGGGCTGGTGCAGGGGGCGTTCGTCGATGACGGTGCCACCAATAATTTTTTCGATAGCGCGCAGACCGATGAAGGTGCTGTTTTCGACCTTCTCATCATCCTCAGAGACGTAGTCTTCATCGGATGCGGCGCGTGCCGGGCGAGTCGGTGCCGCCGGCGCGCTAGGAGCCGGTGCGGTAGGAGTTGGTGCGGTAGGTGCGTTAGAGACCGGTACTGCGGGCTTCTCATCGCTTGCCGGAGCGTTATCGGCCGCAGCCGCCTGCGAGGGAGTTGCCAGCGGACCCGCCGGAGCGAGGGGACCTGCCGGAGCGAGGGGACCTGCCGGAGCGACCGGAGTAGCGAGCGGACCAGTCGGTGCTACAGGCTCAGCAGGCATAGCGGGGGTAGCGGGCATTGCGGGCTCAGTGGGCGCCTCAACCGGTTCAGCGTAGGCAGGCTCATCCTCAAAAGGGGGCTCCTCCTCATAGGGAGGTTCCTCCACGTGAGGAGGCTCCTGCGCGAACTGGGGATCTGGGGCATGCTGGGGTTCCTGCACATGCGGGGGTTCAGGAGCGCTCTCCTGCTGCGGAACTCCGCTACCGGAGGCGGCAAAGGAATCACGCTCACCAAAACCGCCCGCCGGAGCAGTCGGCACCTGCTGAGGAAGCGGGGGTTCAGGCGCAAGCGGACCAGCCGGTGCCTGTGGCGCAGCCGGTACAGCCGGGGCAGCCTGCTGAGGTGCCTCCTCGGGGGCGCTCTGCGGAATCGGGGCAACCTCCCACGCACCCAGGGGCGCATCCACGCTCGTGGACTCGGGGGTGTTTGCGCCGGTCAGTGGCTGACCGTGGCGACGCCACGCATCCTCACCGCCGCGCGGACCATCAGCCAGAGGCGCCGGCTGAGCGGGCTGCGGGGGAGTCTGCTGAACGGGCGGCTGAGCTGTCTGCGGGGCAGGCGTCACCGGAGCAGCGGACTGAGCGGGAGCACTGGGTGCAGCGGGCTGAACTGCAGAAGTAGGCTGAACCGCGGGATTAACCTGCTCACTGGGCTTGACCTGCTCACCGGGCTTCGCCACCTGAGCGTGAATAGTCACCTGACGGCGCAGGAACTCACTCACGCGAGCGGTCAGCTCGGGTACAAAGCCCTTCACCGCGCGTAGGGTCGCAATGTCGGCGCTCACGTACAGGGTCGCGCCGTCCATGCGGGCGGGACGCACCTTCATCAGCTGCTCCGCCGCACCGGGAACGCTCATTCGGTTAAGGATGGCACGCCAATTGCCCTGAACCGCCGCCAGCGGATCGTTCGGGTTAAGCTTCAAAGGCGCGGAGGGGGTACCCGCCGCAGCGGCATCAGCTGCAGGAGCAGCCGGGGCATTCGGCGCCGCCGGAGCAAGGGGCGCCGCCGGGGTGTTACCCGTCAGGGGAGCACCAGCCGGAGTAGCGAGGGCCTGCGCGGTCGGTGCCAGAGGTGCACCGCTAAGGGGCGCAGCGCCAAGGGGTGCGCCAGCCAGCGGGGGAGTACCCGCGCTAGCCTGCTGGGGAGCTGACTGCTGAGAACCGCTCTGCTGAGAAGTAGGCTGCTGCGCGGGCTGAGCCGCCTCCTGCACTGCTTCCTGAACCGGGGCGCTAGAAGCATTAGGAGCCTGAGCCTTAGGCATCAGGCCAGCCGCTGCCATACCCGCCGCACGAGCAGCAGACATACCACCCTGCGCCGGAACCGAACCAGCAGCACCAGAAGCCACGCGACGCTCCAAAACCTGCAGACGAGAAGCCAATGCCGCAACCTCAGCGCCACCGGCAGAACCCTCCACCGCAGGCAGAAGCAGACGAGCACACAGCAACTCCAACTGAAGCTGCGGATTCGCCGCACCCGTCATACCATTTAGCGTCTCATTCGCTGTACCCGCAGCAACCGTCAGCTCACGCTCACCCAGAGCCTGAGCCTGCTGAGCCAGGCGCTCCAACTGATCCTGCGGAACACCCTGCAAAATCTGACCGGCAGCCTGCGGAACAGCCTTCACCACAATCAAATCACGTAGACGCTCCAGCAGATCCTCCACAAAACGGCGAGGATCCTGACCGGTCGCCACCACACGAGACACCGCGCCAAAGAGAGTCGGCGCATTCTTCGCGCCCAACGCCTCAACGACCTCATCCAGAAGCTGCGCGTGGGTATAACCCAGCAGCGCCACCGCACGGTCATACTCAATACCGTTCTGCGAAGACGCACCAGCCATCAGCTGATCAAGAATCGACAGCGAATCACGCACCGAACCGCCACCAGCACGAATCACCAGCTGCAGCACACCCGGCTCCACGGCCACCTGCTCCTGATCGCACAGACCCTGCAGGAACGGCAGAAGAACCTCCGGCGGAACCAGGCGGAACGGGTAATGGTGAGTACGCGAACGAATCGTACCCAACACCTTATTCGGCTCAGTCGTTGCGAAGATAAACTTCACGTGCTCCGGCGGCTCCTCCACAATCTTCAGCAGCGCATTGAAACCCTCACGGGTCACCATATGCGCCTCATCAATAATGAAGATCTTGTAACGGTCACGCACCGGCGCCAAAGTAGCACGCTCACGCAAGTCACGGGCATGATCCACGCCGCCGTGGCTCGCCGCGTCCATCTCAATCACGTCAAGGGAACCGCCACCATCACGCGACAGCTCACGGCACGAATCGCACACACCACACGGAGTAGGGGTCGGACCCTGCGCACAGTTCAAGCAACGCGCCAAAATGCGCGCCGACGTGGTCTTACCGCAACCACGCGGACCCGAAAACAGGTACGCGTGATTCACACGGTTCTTCTCCAAGGCGACCATGAGAGGTTCGGTCACGTGCTCCTGCCCGATAACCTCAGCAAAGGTCTCGGGGCGATAACGACGATAAAGGGCAGTGCTCACGGCAACCTCTTCAACTCGGGGTGCGGATAGGACAATCCCTACCATTTTAGACGCTTTACCCCCGGCCCGAGTGGCCGATAGTCACCGGCGAACACGCTGCTACAGCACCCCACCACAACACCGCCCACAACACCGCCACCCGGACGCTCACCCCGGCAGCATGTACGCTCACAGAAATACCGCGGACGCGCCGAATTCCCAAGAACCCAAAAATCCGGTACACTGGTTCTTGCCTCTTACGTGGCGTTATCTTGGAAAACTCCCCCAGGACCGGAAGGTAGCAAGGGTATTCGAGCTATGACGGGTGCGTAAGGGGTTTTTCTATGCCCAAAAATAGCTACTTAGACAATTCGGCACCCGTCATATGCACTACGTGCCCGCTCCGCTGGCGCTCCGCGGCTTCGGATCCGGATTGATTCTTCGCTCGCTCAGAATCCGAATCCTCAGCGGTTGCGTAGGAGGTTTTTTCATGCCCAAAACCATGCCCAAAAACAAGGGCATAAGCATCCACAAATGTGCTTTCTGTTACTTTTCCTATTCGGGGCTTGCATGCTTCACAAAAGCGTGGTAAAGTTTTATTCGTTGCCTGCGCAATGCGTAGAAAACATAGCTGGAGGATTCGCCTAGCGGCCTATGGCGCACGCCTGGAACGCGTGTTGGGTTAACAGCCCTCGGGGGTTCAAATCCCCCATCCTCCGCCACCGATCCCCGGTCTTAGATTCTAAGACCGGGGATTTTTTATGCCCCTTGGTACTATTTCTTCAGAAACCCCACGGTTCCACGCGCCGCCGGGGCGCCCCAGACCTGCAGAAAGCACCACCATGATCTTCAAAAAAGTAGGCGACAGCCGCCCCTACCCCCAGCACGGCATGACCCACGCCGACTGGGGAGGAATCCCGCCGCAGCAGGTACGCCTCGACACCCTCATCACCACCCAAAAAACCCTCAACCTCGAGACCCTACTCGCCGAAGACTCCACCTTCTACGGCGACCTCTTCCCGCACGTGGTCAAATGGGGTGGCGAACTCTACCTCGAAGACGGCGTGCACCGCGCACTGCGTAACGCCCTGCACCGCCGCGCCGTCATGTACGCGCGCGTACTGGACCTGGACTCCATCTCCCCGGCACTGCTGCCCGGCGCGTAAAAACCTAACCGCGTAAAAACCTAACCGCGTAAACGCCTACCCGAATACAGAAAATGCCGCGGACCGATGCAAAGAAGCATCAGGTCCGCGGCATTATATATAGCTATTCTGCCCGCTCAACCTTTAGGAAGCGACCTTCAGGTTCGCCTCCTGCACGGGCGACTGCTCCGGCAGAGACTCCTCGGAGTCCAGGCGAACAGGGTTGCCTTCGGCGTCAAAACGCGCGCCCAAGCCCATCTGAATAAAACGGATAGTATTCAGAATCTGACGTTCGCGAGTCTCCTCATCCGGTGCGTCCTCCGCGCGGCCCGCACTTGAAGAGAGGGAACCGTGTACGAGCATCGCCAGTTCGCGAATGTCGTTCTTCGGAATGTAGTTCTCAGCAATGGCGGCAGAAAGAATATGCGCCAGCACCATCTGCAGTTCGTGCACGTGCTTGCCGAGCTTCGCGTAGGACTCGGGGGAAAGCATGGAGCGCATCGCCGGGCCCGGAGGTAGGTGGCGGCGCGCCAAATCGTTGATCTGCAGGCGAATGTAGACCGCGAGCTGGTCAATCGGGTTCTCGATGCCCTCCAGGCCGACGCGCAGTTCGTTGAGGAAGCGTTCGGTCTCGTCCAGGGCGTAGGCGACCAACAGTTCGCCCATGTCGGCGAAGTAGTTGTAGACCGCGGTGCGGCCGATACCGGCGTTCTTGGCGACGTCGGTCATGGTCAGGCCGGGCAGGCCGCGGGTGTAGAGGATTTCGCCGAAGGAGTTGAGAATGGCACGCTTGGTGTTCTCGCGCTGGGCGGCGTTGGTTGCTGCAGAAATACGAGGCATAGTGACACTCTACCCCAAATCGTCAGCAAATGACGAATTTATTGAATGTGTCACCAAGAAATTTGCCCAATCCATGCGAATTTTCACGTTTATGACGAAATAACCGGCCCTACAAGAACCCCAAACGAGTCGCCGCCGCCAAATCAGCACCCACCAACGACGCAATCGGATACCCCGTATGGCCGCGCCCCGGAGTCACCTGCAACAAAGTCCGCGCCCCCAAACCCTCGTAGAAAGCACTACCCTCCTGCACCGCAATACGTGCCGACCAGCTACCCTCCGCGCTGGTCGCCATACGCCGACGACCCGACGGCGAACGCCCATCCAACACACCCACATGCCAACTCATCAACAGATGCTCATGCGAGGAAGGATTCAACGCCGCCCGTTCACGTACCCGTTCCGGCACACCGTCGGCACCGCCGCCACCGATGAAGGTCGCGCCGCCTCCACGAATCCACTCAATATCGTGTGACAGCAGCTCGTAGCTGAGGAACTCCGCACCACCCGAATAACCGGCACACCAGACGCGGCTCATATCCACCCCGTACGCCAGAGCAATCTCCTCAATCAGGGCACGAACCATCCTGCCGTTCGAACGGGCGCGAACCCACCAGTTATACGTCAGCGGAGGCGCATAGGAGCCGGCATCCGTTAGGTGAGGCTCCCGCAGGCTACCCGGCGACAGTACCGGCACCGACAGCATATTGAACTCAGCCGCCACCTGCGCCAACTCGGCACGCAGGGGAGAAGCACGACGCAACAAGCGACTCCCGGCACGCGATAGATGATCACCATCAAAATAGAACAGCACACCGGGCGCAGACTCAAAGTCAGACAGAAGATGCAGATTATCGACCCGGTAGTAGATATTGCGACCCCGATGCGTAAACGACCGGTAACCGAGCAGCTCAGAGGAAGCCAGAAGCATCGGCTCCAGCAGGGAGATACCGGTGCGCACAGCCTGCGCCGCATAGATGAACAGCGGATGCAGACGCGGAATATGCGCGCTCAACCGCCGCTGATTGCGGTGCCGCCTCCGCGCTCGCCGTAGAGAGGTCCGAACCGAGCGCTGCACCGAGCCGCGAACCGAGGCGCGTGAAGCATGCCCCGCATCCAGCGGGGACGCCACCTGCCCAGTACGGTGAACTCCGCTGCGGTGAACTATGCGGCTCAGACTCTTCATACCTCCATTGTAGGTGCGGGGGTTCAGCAGGCGCCGGGGCCTGTCCACACTCTTGAACGGAGCTCATAAACCTGCCTCCGGCACGGCGTATAGGTACTATTAGATAGGCTCGGGTGGCAGACGAGCCGGTGAACCCTGCCCTGCATTGCAGGCTCACCACCACGCGTGAGGGCTCGTACCCTACGTGAAGAAACACATCGCATGAAGAAAGACTTGGGGAAAGTAATGGCTAAACCCGTTAGCGAATCTAAAGCTCAGACGAGCACCGTCAAGGTGCCCTGGGCCGGTCGCCGCGGCTACTTTGATCTGCTGCTGGGCGCATCCTGCGTCATCCTGATCATTTCGAATATTGGTGCAACCAAGGGCGTGGAGTTCGGTCCGCTACCCTTCGAGCTGCCCCTGATTGGCTCGACCATTGTCACCGACGGTGGTTTCTTCCTCTTCCCGCTCGCCTACGTGATTGGCGACCTTCTTTCTGAGGTGTACGGCTTCAAGCGTGCCCGCCGCGCCATTGTGGCGTCCTTCGGCTCGGCTGCTTTTGCGGCCCTGTGCTTCCTGCTGATCGTGCACCTGCCCGCCGCGAGCTTCTACACCGGCCAGGAGGCATTCGCGCAGGTTCTCGGCCCGGTCTGGCAGATTTTTGTGGGCTCCCTGCTCGGTTACCTCTTCGGTCAGACCCTGAACGCCTGGGTCATGGTCGCGATGAAGAAGGCAAGCAAGGGCCGTTTCCTGTGGCTGCGCATGATTGTCTCCACCCTGGTCGGTGAGCTGCTCGATACCCTCATCTTCTGCTCCATTGCGGCACCGGTGCTCGGCATCGACACCATGCAAGCATTCATCAACTACGTACTAATCGGCTATATCTACAAGTGCCTGGTCGAGGTGCTCCTCATGCCGATCAGCTACCCGATTATTGGTTGGTTCAAGCGTCACGAACTCGAGTACGTGGCCTAAGCTAACCTCCTTACAGCTGATGTGCACAGCCGCCCGGCCTAACGCCTGGGCGGCGTTGCCATTTCAGCTTTGTTCAATACACAGCATGTCTAAGAAAGAGATACGTTATGTCTAAACTGCAGGGGAACACCCCCGAGCAGTCGAAGAACGACTCGTTGAATCGTTCCCTCTCCCACGGCCAGTTGACCATGATTGCAATGGGCTTGGCGCTGGGTACGGGCCTGTTCCTGGGCTCCTCCTCCGCCATTAAAATTGCGGGCCCCGGCGCAATCATCTCTTACGCTATTGGTGCGATGATTGCGGCAACCATTGCTGCGTGCGCGGGCGAAATGTCCGTGCGTCACCCCGTCCAGGGCGGTTTCGGCACCATTGCGAGCCGATACCTGAACCCCTTTAGCGGCTACCTGACTCGCTGGGCGTATTGGGCATGCACCGTGCCGCTGGCTGGCGCTGAGCTGGTGGCGGTTGGTCACTACATGGCGTACTGGTTCCCGGACGTTCCCCTGGCTGTGTTCGTCGCTCTCTTCGGCGCAATTATTCTGGCGCTGAACCTGGTGAGCGTGAAGTCCTTCGGCGCCCTGGAGTTCCTGCTCTCTTCGATTAAGGTTTCTGCCGTCATCGTGTTCATGGTGATTGGTGTACTGCTGGTGTTCGTGGGCCTGCCCGGTCACGCCGCGGCGGGTACCGCAAACCTCGTGAACGACGGCGGCTTCCTACCCAACGGCCCGGCATCCATCTGGATTTCGATGGCTGTTGTCATGTTCTCCTTCGGCGGCGTGGAAATGATTTCCCTCTCCGCAGCGGAGGCGAAAGACCCGGCACGCTCGGTGGCAACCAGCGTGAAGGCAATGATTTGGCGCCTGTCCACCTTCTACGTGGTGTCCATGGCGATTATCCTGTGCCTGGTGCCCTGGCAGACCGCCGCCCAGAACTCGGAGCTGACCGAGTCGCCGTTCGTGCTCGTCTTCTCTGAACTGGGCATCCCCTTCGCCGCGGACATCATGAACTTCGTGGTGCTCGTTGCTGCGCTCTCCGGTGCTAACGCCTCCCTGTACGCGGCAACCCGCCTGTTGCACGCCCTGGGCTCTGACCGCATGGCTCCCGCAGTGGCTGCCCGCACCTCCTCGCGCGGCGTGCCGGTCGTGGCTCTGCTCATCTCCTTCACCGGCGTTGTCGTGGCGACCGTGATGGCTGTTGCCAAGATTGGCGACATTTTCGCCCTGCTCATGGCGCTGGTGACCCTGTGCATCCTGATCGTGTGGGTCATGATTCTGCTGACCTACCAGGCGTACAAGAAGGACCAGAAGAACGCCTCCTCCTTCACCGTGCTGGGTGGCCGCATCACCGCAGGCCTGGCTCTGGCGGGTGTTCTGGCGACCCTGGGGGCAATGTTCATGCTGCCCGGCTCGGGTGTTCAGGAATCCATTATGGTCGGAATCGTCTTCTTCGTGCTGATTTCTATTGGCTACGCCATCTCCTCGAAGGTTCAGGGCGGCTATGAACGCCCCGACCTGGACGCTATGCACGCCGACGAAGACACCAGCGCGGCACAGCACTAAATAGCGTGAAAGCCTCGCAAGGCTAAAACATACAGGGCACCTACAAGGCACCGGATGAGGGAGCACTCCCGTTCGGTGCCTTTCACTTTTGTGCCCTATTCGCATTTGTGCCCTAGACGGCGCCATTCTGAGCGATGTGAGTGTGCCCGTAGAATAGTTAACTATTCGTACCCGTCAACAAGGCTAGAAGCCGCAGAAGCCGGGTGCGAGCACACATTGCACATCCACGCCCCTAAGGCGTACTGACGGAAGGCACCTTCGTGTCCCACAACGACGATACCCGCAGCCAGGCTGCAGCGGGGACCGCCGGATCGCGCACCCTGAAGCGTTCTCTGTCCCACGGACAGATGACCATGATCGTGATGGGTTCCGCGCTCGGTACGGGCCTCTTCTTGGGTTCGGGCACCGCCATTGCGATGGCTGGTCCCGCGGTCATTCTCACCTACGCTATTGGTTCTGCGCTCGCTTCGGTGATTGGTGCGGCAACCGGTGAAATGGCGGTTCGCTACCCTGTCCGTGGCGGTTTCGGTACTATTGCTACCCGCTACCTGGGCCCCTTCGCGGGCTTTTTGACTCGCATCGCCTACTGGACGGCGACTGTTCTGATTGCCGGTGTTGAGCTGGTGTCGGTGGCGACCTACCTGAATTATTGGTGGCCGCAGCTGCCCCTGTGGGTCGGTATCGCCGTGTTTGGTGTGGCGCTGATTGTGCTGAACCTGACGAGCGTGAAGTCTTTCGGCATGCTGGAGTTCTTCCTGTCTTCGATTAAGGTCATTTCGATTGTTGCCTTCCTGCTGGTGGGCCTGTGCCTGATTTTCTTCGGCCTACCCGGCCACGCTGCGGTGGGTACCGCGAACCTCTTCAACGACGGCGGTTTCATGCCGAATGGCCCGCAGTCGGTGTGGCTGTCGCTGGCTGTTGTGATGTTCTCCTTCGGTGGTATTGAGATGATCTCGATCTCTGCTGCGGAGGCGAAGGACCCCTCCCGTTCGGTGCGTTCCTCGGCTAAGGCGATGATGATTCGCCTGGCGACCTTCTACGTGCTGGCGGTTCTGATTGTTGTGGCTGTTATTCCGTGGCGTTCGGCGTCCGGCCTGGGCGATGCGGTGGATGCATCCCCGTTCGTTCTGGTTTTTGAGCAGCTGGGTGTGCACGGTGTGGCGCACTTCGTGAACTTTGTGGTGCTGATTGCGGCGCTGTCGAGTGCGAACGCGAACCTGTACGCGGGTGCGCGTCTGCTGCACTCCCTGGCGGCTGACGGCATGGCGCCTCGCCAGCTGGCTCAGGTGAACCGCGCTGGCGTTCCGGCTCGTGCGGTATGGCTGTCGACCAGCGGCATGGTGATCGCTATTCTGCTGGCCCTGTACAGCCCGAAGGAAGCGTTCCTCTCCATGATTTTCGTGATTATGGTGTGCGCGTTGACCGTGTGGGTTCTGATTCTCTTCGCCTACATCGTGTACAAGCGTGTTGAGCCGGCAACGGGCGGTTTCCGCCTGTGGGGTGGCCAGTTCACCGCTGCGGTCGGCGTTCTGCTGCTCTTCGCGGTGTGGGTTGCGCTCTTCATGGTGCGCGGTTCCATGGTTCCGGCAATTGTGGGCGTGGGCTACTTTGTGGTGCTGAGCCTGCTGTACTTTGCTCGTATTCGACACACTCACGTGATTGACGAACAGACCTTCGTGGAGGCTCAGCAGGCAACTGCCGAGTATGACGCCATGAAGTACGACGCTGATCATGCGCTGGAGACTGCGGCAAAGCTGGGCCGTTAAGGTTCTGTAGCTCCTCGGAGGGCTGTGTTGGGGCCTGCAGAGACTCCAAACTCCAAGAAGGTAATAAACGAAAAATACGGAAAATTTCTGGGATTCCTCGTAATAAAACCGTAAAAATACCGTTGGTCCTCAGGGCGGGTCTATCATAGACAGTGAACCGTATGATCTTGTATGCGTTCAAATGTCTGTGTGTTGGATGAGGCTCGAAAGCATCGTAGCTTTCGAGCCTCATCGCTTTAATTTCTGAACATATTTTTAGAGCATTAATCCTAGATAATGTGTTCATTTGTTTTATGTTGCGAACCTGTGTGAATGGCCGACTCGTGGTGCGGGGCGAGTAGAGTTAAAACCATGCAAAACCACGAAAAGAACCGCGAAAACACCCCCGAACAGACCACCGCCTCTGAGGCCGGTACCACCGAACTGCTGGTGCACGTGCCCGCCCGCTGGGGTGATATGGACGCCTACGGGCACGTCAACAACGTTGCTATCCTCTCGGTCATGGAAGAAGCCCGCGTGGCGCTCTTCGGCCCGCCGCCGTCCTCCGGGCAGAAGCCGACCGTGGCACCGCAGCCTCCGATTCCGCTGTTCGACCTGGTTGCCGAGGGCGTGCAGGCGCTCATTGCCGAGCACGGCATCCGCTACCTGGCTCAGCTGCCCTACACCGGTGAGCCCGTGCCGGTGCGCTTGAGCGTGGAGAAGGTCAGCGCCGCATCCGTGCGTATTGGCTACTCGATTCTCTCCCCGGTGGACCATCGTGAATGCGTGCGTGCCTTTACCGTGCTGGCGTTCTGGGACTCCGTTGCGGGGCGACTGACTCGACTGACCCCCGAGCAGCGTGAACTGCTGAGCTCCTATCTGCCGCAGAAGTAGGGGCGCTCCGCTGTAATAAAACGGCATTGAACGGGGGTAAGCGTATGCTTTAAATACCTTCTGCAAAGGGTGCAAAAGGTTCATTCCTGGGAGAGATAACAATGCCGTTTCACCACACTCAGGCAGGCTCCGCCGGCTGGGGTCGCCGCACGATGCGCGCCACCGGATGCGCCGCCGCCCTTCTCCTCGCCCTGACCGGCTGCTTTGGCGGTTCTCAGAGCGAAAACTCCTCGTCGACCCCCAGCCCCTCCAATACGGCTAACCACTCGAAGTACCCGCTCCCTTCCTCCACGGCGTCGCCAACGAAGAAGACCGAGCCGACCGTCACCGAGACCCGGGTGTCAGCTCCCGCAGAGAGCGCCGAGGCGAAGGCATCCGAATCCTCGGCACCCGCTGAAGCGAAGGAAACCGCGGCGGTCGCAAACCCCACTGCCGCTGCGACACCCCGCGCACCCGAAAAGGTGGAGGCTGAGCGCGCCTCCACCGGTGAGCGTTGCGGACACATCGGACGCAAGGGCTACCTGAAGACCGGCGCGGAAATCATGGTGCTGCGCGGTACCGTGGACTGCGCCCACGCCCTGGACGTGCTGACCGAATACGTCACCACCCCGCGTGCCGACGACAACCTGACCCAGCACCAGGTGGCGAAGGTTCAGGATGCCACCTGCTACTGGAACCCGCAGTACGAGATGGTCGAAAACCGCCGCGAGGATCGCGGCGCCCCCGAGTGCACCATCGGCGAGGACACCGCCTTCGTGGCTCGCCTGCAGAACCCGGACGCCCCCGAGATCCCGTTCCTCATGGAGCCTGCCCGCTACGATTCCGGTGCCGGTTACTACCGCTTCAAGAGCTACGACGAGCGCACCCTCTGCGAGCTGAACTCCGCCGAATCCACCCTGACCTGCGAGCGTCGTCTGGGCGGTCAGCTCACCGACGGTAACGGCGCGGTGGGTCGTACCTTCTCGGCACCGGTGCGCATCACCCGCATGAACTTCGCCACGGGAGCCTACGACGAACGCGTTGAGGACACGACCCCCGCGGCCCTGCACGCCGAGAGCACGACCGCGAACACGCTCATGCTGCGACCGAATAACGTGACGGTGTTCCCCACCGATTCCGGCAAGCAGATTACCTGCTACGGCGAGCCGGAGGACGGCGTGATGACCTGCCACGACGGCGGAACCTACTCGGTGCCCATTGGAGGCGGCCAGTTCTAGGTCGGAGCAAAATCTTGGGCGTGACGAATTGTTGAGCAGGGGCTCCCCGCAATGACGGGGAGCCCCCTCCGCCCATACATAGCTTGTGGAGGTGCGGCATAGCCCCCGCACAGGCGGCGTTCTAGAATGGTTAAGGAACCCGGAACCAAAGACGCAGAAAGGTCACCATGCAACCGGCACAGACCCCTCACCCGCACCGCCGGATGAAACGCTACGCCCCCGCAGCCCTTGGCGCGACGCTCCTGCTCGCCCTCGCGGCCTGCTCCGGAGGCGGCGGAACCTCGGCCTCGCCGAGCGCCACCGCGACCCCCAGCCCCAGCGCGACGAGCGCGAAGGCAACTCCCACCCCCAGCCCCACTCGCACCGTGACCGTCACAGAATCCACCCCGACCCCCGGAACGGTGCAGACCGCGACCGCGGAGGCGACCGTCACCCCGGGCACCATCACGACCGCAAGCGCTACGGCTACCGCGAGCGCGCAGACCGGCGGTCAGGCTCAGGCTTCTTCGACGGCCCGAGCTTCTTCGGCCCCCTCGAGCACCGCCTCGCTCTCCTCCTCCGAGGTGAAGTCCGCGGGAGGCACCTGCGGCACCCTGGAGGCCACCGGATACCTGAAGCACGACGCCACGATTCAGGTGGCTTCGGGCGCGGTGGATTGCCTCTTCGCCAAGGAACTGATTCGCCAGTTCGTAGTACAGAACCCCGCCGAGGTCACCGACAAGGCCAATGGCGAGCGTACCGTCATGTCGGCACGCTGCTACTGGAAGCCGGGCGACGGCGTGGACCGCGCGACCCCCGAGTGCGTGTCCCTGGACGGCGGTAACACCGTCATCACCGCGAAGCTGACCAACTAGCCGGCATCTCAAAGCCCGCGCAACTCAGAAGACGGACCCTATAGCATGAGCGCCGCGCTGACGATTCAATCGTCAGCGCGGCGCTCATGTTATTTCGAGAAGCCCGTGCGGTGGGGTCTACGCCTCGCCGCGGGTGGCGAGCACGTCGTCCAGGCGGGCGAAGGTCGAACGCCAGGTGGTGCGCACCTCCTCGTGAACCGAGGGAGGCATGGGGCCAATCTCCACGACGATACGGGTTCCGGACCCCACGCCGTCGGCGGTAATCACGGTCTCGGGGAAGAAACGGTGACGCTGGTAGACCAGCACGCTGCCGGGGTTGCCCAGGTGATCGGGCAGCTGCTCGGCGTACTCAATCTCCTTGAAGGGCTCGATGGCCAGAAAGCGGCTCTGCAGGATGCAAGACACCGAGGGGTCCACCTCGTTGATCATGGACAGGCGCTGCATGCCGCCCACCACGGGTTCAAGCACCACGTCGGTGGGGCGCACGTGCCAGCCGGCCGGGCCGTACCAGCGGACCAGCAGCTCGGGGTCCATGTACGCGCCGAAGACGTCTTCGATGGGTGCGGCAATCTCGTGGTCGAAGACGAGGAGCTCCTCGTCGGGGACGCGGGTGATGCTCATGGTTTTCTCCTGATGAGGTCGTGGGCTGTGCGGTCGGCGGGCTTAGGGCTTCTTACCGGAGTAGTAGTTACCGAGGAACTCGTCGCGGTACTCGAAGTAGGTGCCGTCCTTGATGGCCTCGCGGGCGTCGTCCACCATGCGCACGATGAAACGCTCATTGTGGATGGAGGCGAGGGTCGCCGCCAGGCGCTCGTCGGCCTTGAAGAGGTGACGCAGGTAGGCGCGGGTGTAGTGGGTGCAGGTGTAGCAGTCGCAGCCCTCGTAGATGGGCGAGAAGTCCGCCTTGAAGCGCGCGTTGGTGATGTTGTAGCGGCCGGTGGGGGAGTAGACGGCGGCGTTGCGTGCCACGCGGGTGGGGGAGACGCAGTCGAAGGTGTCTACACCGTTTTCGATGCCGACGAAGATGTCGTCGGGTTCGGAGATGCCGAGCAGGTGGCGGGGCTTGGATTCGGGCAGCTCTTCGGCGCACCAGCGCACGATGGTGCCGAGGTTTTCCTTCTCGAGCGCACCACCGATGCCGAAGCCGTCGAAGGGCATGGAGCCCAGATCCTGGCATGCCTTGCGGCGCAGGTCCTCGTACTGTGCACCCTGAATGACGCCGAACAGCGCCTGGTAGGGCTTGCCCACGCGCTCAGTGGTCAGGCGCTGGTGCTCGGCGATGCAGCGCAGCGCCCACAGGCGGGTGCGTTCGAGCGCCTCCTCCTGGTAGCCGCGGGAGTTGTAGAGGGTGGTCAGCTCGTCGAAGGCGAACATGACGTCGGCACCGATCTGGTGCTGCACCTGCATGGACACCTCGGGGGTGAAGCGGTGAATCGAGCCGTCAATGTGAGACTTGAAATTCACGCCGTCGTCGTCAATGTGGGCGAGGCGTTCCTTGCCCTTGGCCACGTCGTCGTCGCCGAGGGGGCGGCCATCGGCGCCCTTAGCGTCCGCGACGGTGCCCATGTCGATGACCTTCTTGAAGCCGGAACCCAGGCTCATGACCTGGAAGCCGCCGGAGTCGGTGAAGGTGGGGCCGTCCCAGTTCATGAACGCACCCAGGCCGCCTGCCGCATCCAGGATTTCGGGGCCGGGTTGCAGGTACAGGTGGTAGGCGTTGGAGAGCAGAGCCTGAGCGCCGAGCTCCTTCATGGATTCGGGTAGGACCGCCTTGACGGTTGCCTTGGTGCCCACGGGGGTGAAGGCGGGGGTCTGGATCTGTCCGTGCGGGGTGGTGATGACACCGGTGCGTCCACGGAACTGTCCGCCGTTGGCTTCTACACGTTCAGCGCTGGGAGAGGCGGTGTCCGCCAGGCGGCTGGTGATGGTGAAGCCAAAGTCCTCGGTGGGGAAAGAGTTATCTAGAACGCTCATTCTTCTCTCGATTGTTTGCTTTCCGTCTGAATGTCTACACCCTAGCCTACCGGAAAACCCCGCCTC
>FLSH01019220.1_pt1 | contig 23358 bp, 19 predicted proteins | sample 1550441 | NCBI WGS metagenome assembly FLSH01 (sample SAMEA4031756, study PRJEB14383) | metagenome | biome: human; feature: oral; material: saliva | place: Philippines | collected 2014 | reverse complement strand
CTCCTTGAAATTGCGATATGCGCCGAAATGATAGCATACCAAAATGGTCATAATCTCACTTTCTGAGAGCCTGCCCTTGCGGTTTCGGTAGCGTTTGCCGTCACTGTTATGAGACGGTAGACGCAGGTTTTTCGCAAATTCGGCACTCAAATTCTTATTAAACTCGTCGATTATACAGAAAATTTCAGTAACTTTGTCCTTGGTAATCATCGTTCAAAAAATTTGTAATCTATTGATTATCACCTATAAAGATACGAATTTTTGACGAGATTACCAACTTTTTCAAGCCTTTTCTTATCCCGAACTCGCGTAGTATATGCGTAATGAAATGACTTTATGGCAGAAAAAGTTAGTAAGACATGTAATAGCTGATAGTAAGAGTGAATGCATATTAGAGAGACTCAAGTAAGATAAAGTTCTCTCTACAACTCATTTGTTGACGGTTGTTTGTGGTAAGGAAATTGATACTCACAATCTATATATATGTAGACTTGTACACTGTTGCGTTTCCTTTTCTGTTTTGTATGTAAAGAGCTACATATTGGACATTTACCTATGTTCCCTATACCTTCCTTCGAGATTTTCAATCTCATACAAAGGTAGTTGAAGCAAGGATTAACAGCGTGTCACAGCTTGCAATTTGCCCTATAGCTTGTTTTGTTGTGTTATTTTTAGAGATATTTAGCCCTTAGCACATATCGTGCTAATCATCCACACCATGTGTGTTAGGAACTAACACATTATGTGCTGGGTTATAGCACGGAGACTGAAAAAGCATAAGATTGTTTCTTTCTGATTATATATAAAGGTGTTAATTGTATTATTAATGCGATAGATGTTTATGGGCATTACTCGTTTTGAAAGGATTTCTTTCTGTTTTTTTTCTTCAATCAGTCTATAATCGGGATATTTTATCTATATTTGCATAGTTTTAAAAAGCAAAGCAAAGATGAAGAAGTATGTCCTCGACTTGAAGGTATCTTCTGTGGAGCGTGTCAATGCAAGGAATGTCCTTATTAAGCTGACAGATGAGAAACCGCTTCCAGAGATGCTGCCCGGTCAGTTTGTAGAGGTGAGAGTGGACGGCTCGCCTTCTACCTTTCTTCGCCGTCCTATTTCTATTAATTTTGTTGATAAAGAGCGTAATGAGTTGTGGCTGCTTGTTGCAACTGTAGGAGAAGGTACGCGTACGCTTGCACGTCTGCGTGAAGGCGATAGGTTAAACTGCGTACTTCCTTTGGGTAATACGTTTGCACCTTTGGCACGTTCGTCAGAACGTGTATTGCTTGTAGGCGGTGGTGTAGGCGTTGCTCCGTTACTTTATTTTGGCAAGCAGATAAAGGATGCTGGTGGTTCGCCTGTCTTTTTGTTGGGAGCTCGTACAGCAGCCGACTTAGCAGAGGTATCGCTTTTCGAGAAGTATGGAAAGGTATGTATCACTACAGAGGATGGTTCTGCAGGTGAGAAAGGGTTTGTCACCAATCACTCTATCCTGTCCACAGAGCGTTTTGACCGTATTTCTACATGTGGTCCTAAGCCAATGATGATGGCAGTGGCACGTTATGCTCATAAGGCATCAATTCCTTGCGAGGCATCGTTAGAGAATATGATGGCGTGCGGTGTTGGTGCTTGCTTGTGCTGTGTAGAGAAAACGACAGGGGGAAATCTCTGTGTTTGTACAGAGGGCCCAGTCTTCGATACACGTAGATTGATGTGGGGAGAATAAATCAGAAAAGAGTGGTTGAAGCTTAGTTTCCTTTTATGATACCTATTATATTAACAGTACTAAATAGGAAAAGGAAGCATACAATCACATAGTTTTGTAAAAATAGATGATTATAATATGGCTGATTTAAGTGTAAAGATAAATGACTTACAGCTCAAGAATCCTGTAATGACAGCCAGTGGCACCTTTGGCTATGGTTTGGAGTTTGCTGATTTCGTTCCATTGGAGGAAATTGGAGGTATTATCGTCAAGGGTACGACACTGGAACCACGTGAGGGAAATGACTATCCACGTATGGTAGAGACACCTCAGGGAATGCTTAACTGCGTAGGTTTGCAAAATAAGGGAGTAGATTATTTCATCAAACATATCTATCCTCAGATAAAAGATATCGACACGAATATGATTGTCAATGTCAGTGGAAATTCGCCCGAAACGTATGCAGAAACTGCAGAGAAACTTGATGCATTGGAAGGTATTCCAGCTATCGAGGTGAATATCTCTTGTCCTAACGTGAAAGAAGGCGGTATGTCGTTCGGTGTCACTTGCTCTGGAGCCGCTTCTATAGTGAAGGCTGTTCGCCAGCATTACCATAAGACCATGATCGTGAAACTCTCACCTAATGTCACTGATATAGCCAGCATAGCACGTGCTTGCGAAGATGAGGGTGCTGATTCTGTGTCACTGATTAACACGTTGATGGGAATGGCGATTGATATAGAGCTTCGTCGTCCAAAGTTGAGCATCCGTACGGGTGGCTTGAGTGGCCCTGCTGTAAAGCCTGTAGCGGTCAGAATGGTCAATGATGTGGCAAAGGCAGTGAAGATACCGGTTATCGGTTTAGGTGGTATTTCTACTGCTGAGGATGCTATTGAGTTCCTTATGGCAGGCGCCACAGCAATCCAGATAGGAACTGCGAATTTTCTTGATCCACAGGTTACGATAAAGGTTCGCGATGGCATTAATGACTGGCTCGACCGTCACGGCTGTAAGTCTGTAACGGAAATCATCAACTGTCTTGCATAGCTTTATAGAACGTAAATAAGTAGGAGCTATCCTTTACTTGGAAGATTACTCCTAATAAACTAAGTACCGACATCGTTTTTACTTTTTGGTAGAGCGTTGTCGGTACTTCGTTTTGTGTTCTTCCGCATAGTTTTTTTGTGGGCAGTAATTATTTCTTGGTTATTTCTATATTTTCGTAAATGGTAGACGAATAAATTATAGTAATGTGATAAACTCAATCGCGTTTATTTTAAAAGAACCTTATTATGTTGTTTGTGTTTGAAAAAATATTTACATCTATTCTTTTTCTTATGCTTCAAAAAAGCAAGAAATGGTTAATTTTAAAGTGATTGTAACTATCCTATTATCAGTTAGTTATAATGTACTGTGCGAAGAGGTGTTTAATAAGGATTCAAAAGGGCGTTAGTAACCTTCCAAAAGGGCACCTTTTGCAAGCTTATTGGGCGTCTTTTAGAAGCGAATTGAGCATTAATTCAAAATGAGTTTGTGAAAAATTAGGACAAAGTAGAGTGGGGCTTAATCTGTCCTTGCACGACGAGTAAATAGTTCTACCTTATTTATAAGGTCTTTTGAGTATCTTGACCATTACTTTTAAGTTTAAATTGTGGACGCTGAATTGTAATCTAATAAATCAATCTTTTTTGTTATGTCTTACGTTCTCTCCTCACTCTAAGTGAAAAAGTAGGTGTTAAGCATGATTTGTTTTACATTTTTTTGCACAAAGTCTATTTATATGCGCATTATTATAAGGTTTGTGTTTTAAAATACATTAAAATAGGGGTCGTTCGCTTGCGGTATTATTTTCCTTTTTATTATCTTTGTAAGATAGAATAAGAAAATAGTAAGTTTACTTTTAAAAGCAATGTTTGAAAATTTAAGTGATCGTCTTGAACGCTCCTTTAAGATTCTCAAGGGAGAGGGAAAGATAACAGAGATAAATGTAGCAGAAACCCTGAAGGACGTGCGTAGAGCGCTTCTTGATGCCGATGTTAACTATAAAGTTGCAAAAACCTTTACTGATACCGTAAAGCAAAAGGCATTAGGTATGAACGTACTCACAGCCGTTAAGCCTGGACAACTCATGGTTAAGATTGTACATGATGAGTTGGCAGAGTTGATGGGTGGTGAGGCTGTCGGTCTGAATTTATCAGGTCGTCCTTCTATCATTCTTATGAGTGGTTTGCAAGGTTCTGGTAAGACAACATTCTCTGGTAAACTGGCAAACATGCTCAAGACAAAGGAGCATAAGAATCCTTTGTTGGTTGCTTGTGACGTTTATCGTCCTGCAGCTATTGACCAGTTGAAGGTTGTGGGCGAGCAGGTGGGTGTAGCTGTCTATAGCGAACCTGAGAACAAGAACGTGAATGAGATTGCTGATCACGCACTTGCTGAGGCAAAGGCAAAGGGTCACGATGTTGTCATCATCGATACTGCTGGTCGTCTGGCGGTTGATGAGGAGATGATGAACGAGATTGAAAGTCTCAAGAATCATGTTCATCCTGATGAGACACTGTTTGTTGTTGACTCAATGACAGGTCAGGACGCAGTGAATACAGCTAAGGAATTCAATGATCGTTTGGATTTCAATGGCGTTGTTCTCACAAAGCTTGATGGTGATACACGTGGTGGTGCGGCATTGTCAATCCGTACAGTCGTTACAAAGCCTATTAAGTTCATTGGTACGGGCGAGAAGATGGAGGCTATCGATGTGTTCCATCCAGGTCGTATGGCAGACCGTATCTTGGGTATGGGTGACGTTGTTTCGCTTGTTGAGCGTGCACAAGAGCAGTTTGACGAGGAAGAAGCAAAGCGTCTGCAAAAGAAGATTCAGAAGAACCAGTTTGATTTCAACGATTTTTATAATCAGATACAGCAAATCAAGAAGATGGGTAACTTAAAGGACCTCGCTTCTATGATTCCTGGAGTAGGCAAGGCTATCCGTGATGTCGATATTGACGATAATGCTTTCAAGGGTATTGAGGCAATTATCCAGAGTATGACACCGAAGGAACGCACGAATCCAGAACTGCTCAATAACTCTCGTCGTCAGCGTATTGCTAAGGGCTCTGGTACCAATATACAAGAGGTGAACCGACTCATTAAGCAATTCGACCAGACTCGTAAAATGATGAAGATGGTTACTGGCTCGAAGATGGCTGGTATGATGAGCAAGATGAAGGGTATGCCGGGAATGCCAAATATGCCGAAGATGTAAAAGACACATATTCATCAAATAATATCATTACTATGGAATATCAGTTAATAGACGGAAAGGCAACAGCAACTGCGATAAAGCAGGAGATTGCCAAAGAAGTGAAGGCGATTGTTGCCGCAGGTGGTAAACAACCTCATCTGGCTGCCGTTTTGGTGGGACATGATGGCGGAAGTGAAACCTATGTTAAGAATAAGGTAATTGCTTGTGAGCAATGTGGATTCAAGTCTACGCTCATTCGTTTTGAGGCTGATGTGACAGAAGAAGAGCTTTTGGCTTGTGTGGATAAGCTGAATAAGGATGAAGACGTTGATGGCTTCATTGTTCAGCTTCCTTTGCCAAAGCATATCGATGAGCAGAAGATTATTATGGCTGTTGACTATCGCAAGGACGTGGATGGTTTCCATCCTATCAATGTAGGTCGTATGGCTATTGGTCTACCTTGCTTTATCTCGGCTACTCCATTGGGTATCCTCACCTTGTTGCAGCATTATCATATAGAGACTTCTGGTAAGAAGTGTGTCATCTTAGGGCGTAGCAATATTGTTGGTAAACCTATGGCACAGTTGATGATGCAAAAACAGTATGGTGATTCAACTGTAACCGTGTGCCACTCTCGTTCAAAGGATTTGAAGAAAGAGTGTCAGGAGGCAGATATCATTATCGCAGCTATTGGCAGACCTGAATTTGTAACAGCTGATATGGTGAAGCCAGGTGCAGTGGTTATTGACGTCGGTACAACACGTGTTGAAGACGAAACACGCAAGGGCGGTTTCAGATTGTGTGGTGACGTGAAATTTGATGAGGTTGCTCCTCTCTGCTCTTTCATTACGCCTGTTCCGGGTGGTGTTGGTCCTATGACCATCTGTTCACTAATGAAAAATACACTTGCTGCAGGCAAGAAAGAATACTATAAGTAGATGACAGCAGAAGAATATTTCCAACGAGGTAATGAATGCCGACAGAGAGGCGACTGGCAAGAAGCTTTAGCCAATTATATGGAGGCTATCGAGTTGGACCCTAATTCTCCAGCAGTAATCGCAAAAGAGATGGTGGAGAATATTCTCAACTTCTATAACAAGGATGCGTATAATCCTTAAAATACAAAAACTATGAGCAAGATGAAAGGTGCCATTGTGGTAAACACAGATCGATGCAAAGGATGCCAGTTGTGTATCGTTGCATGTCCGAAAGATGTTATTGCATTGGCTCAGAAAAAGGTTAATGTCCACGGCTATCCGTATACAGAGTCTGCACGACCAGATGATTGTATTGGTTGTGCTGCTTGTGCTACGGTTTGTCCTGATGGCTGTATCACAGTCTATCGTAAAAAAGTGGAGGAATAATTATGGCAGAACAAGATGTAAAACTAATGAAGGGCAACGAGGCTATCGCCCATGCAACTATTCGCTGCGGTGCTGATGGCTATTTTGGTTACCCTATCACTCCTCAGAGTGAGATAATTGAGACACTTTCAGCCTTAAAGCCTTGGGAGACAACTGGTATGGTTGTTCTTCAGGCTGAGAGCGAGGTGGCTTCTATCAATATGATTTATGGTGGTGCTGGCGCTGGTAAGCGTGTGCTGACAAGTTCTTCATCACCTGGTGTAGCTTTGATGCAGGAGGGTATCAGCTATATGGCTGGTGCAGAACTTCCAGGCGTCTTTGTTAACGTTCAGCGTGGTGGTCCAGGTCTTGGAACTATCCAGCCAAGTCAGAGTGACTACTTCCAAGCAACGCGTGGAGGTGGTAATGGCGATTACAATGTGATTGTATTGGCGCCAAATTCTGTACAAGAGATGGCTGATTTTGTTGACTTGGCTTTCGAGTTAGCATTCAAGTATCGTAACCCTGCAATGATTCTTTCTGACGGTGTGATTGGTCAGATGATGGAGAAGGTTGTCCTTCCTCCACAGAAACCGCGTCGCACAGAGGAGGAAATCCGTAAGGAGTGTCCTTGGGCTTCAATGGGTCGTACAGCTGATCGCAATCCTAATATCATTACTTCTTTGGAATTGAAGCCAGAGATAATGGAAGAAAGAAACCTCCACTTACAGGAGAAGTATCGTCAGATTCGTGAGAATGAGGTACGCTTTGAGACCCAGCAGTGCGAAGATGCAGATTATATTATCGTTAGTTTCGGTAGTGCTGCACGTATCGGCGAGAAGGCTGTTGAGTTAGCTCGTGAGGCAGGATTAAAGGTCGGTTTGTTCCGTCCAATCACTTTATGGCCTTTCCCAAGCAAGCAACTTGCAGAGTTGTGCATGGGTAAGAAGGGTGTATTGGTAAGCGAAATCAATGCTGGTCAGATGGTACAAGACGTGCGCTTGGCTATCAACGGAGCTTTACCAGTAGAACACTTTGGTCGCTTAGGTGGTATCGTTCCTGACCCTGAAGAGATTGTTAAGGCACTCAAGGAAAAGTTAGTAAAGTAAGAAGGGAGGACGTATATTATGACAAATGATATCATTTCACCTGAGAATCTGGTGTATAAGAAGCCTACTTTGATGAACGATACGACAATGCACTATTGTCCAGGTTGTTCACATGGTGTGGTACATAAGTTAGTTGCAGAAGTAATCGAAGATATGGGAATGAGTGATAAGGCGATTGGTGTATGCCCTGTAGGCTGTGCCGTGTTTGCTTATCGCTATCTTGATATCGACTGGCAGGAGGCTCCTCATGGTCGTGCTCCGGCTGTAGCAACGGGTATTAAGCGCCTTTGGGAAGATCGTTTGGTATTCACTTATCAGGGCGATGGTGACCTTGCCTGTATTGGTACAGCAGAGACACTCCATGCTTTGAACCGTGGTGAGAACTTTACAATTATCTTTATTAATAATGCCATTTATGGTATGACAGGTGGTCAGATGTCGCCTACAACGCTTATGGGTCAGAAGACTGCAACTTGTCCATACGGTCGTGAGCCAGAATTGCATGGCTATAATCTGAACATTACGGAGTTGGCAGGTCGTCTGAAAGGAACCTGCTATGTAACTCGTCAGAGTGTTGACACCGTTGCTTCAATCAATAAAGCAAAGCGTGCTATACGCAAAGCGTTTGAAGCAAGTATGCAAGGAAAGGGAAGCTCGTTAGTAGAGATTGTTGCAACCTGTAATAGTGGTTGGAAACTTACTCCTGTAAAGGCTAACGAGTGGATGCGTGAGAATATGTTCCCTGAATATGAAAAGGGAGATTTGAAAGACACTACAGGTCTTTAAGTCGTCTCCCATATAAATTAAGGTGTAATATGAAAAAAGAGATAATAATTAGTGGCTTCGGTGGTCAGGGCGTACTCTCTATGGGTAAGATTCTGGCTTATTCGGGACTAATGGAAGATAAGGAGATAACATGGATGCCAGCTTATGGTCCAGAACAGCGTGGTGGTACAGCCAACGTTACTGTCATTGTAAGCGATGAACGTATCTCTTCTCCTATTCTCAGCAAGTATGATGTAGCGATTGTTTTGAACCAGCCTTCATTGGATAAGTTCGAACCAAAGGTTAAGCCAGGCGGTTTACTTATCTATGATGGTTATGGAGTCTTTAATCCACCTACTCGTAAGGACATCACAGTCTATCGCATCAATGCAATGGATAAGGCTGCTGAGATGAAGAATGCAAAGGTGTTTAATATGATTGTCTTAGGTGGTCTGCTTAAGGTTTGTCCTGTAGTCAGCACCGATGGACTCAAGAAGGCGCTCTTCAAGAGTCTGCCAGAACGCCACCATAAACTCATTCCACTGAATATGGAAGCAGTGGAGGAGGGTATGAAGATTATTGCTCAGCAGTAATCGAATCGCACTGCCACAGAGTCCTCTGTGGTAATGATGAAAGTGAACCTGATTTTTTATAACTCTCTAATTTGTTAAAGGGACCTAAGCAGTGATGCTACGGGTCCCTTTTTTCTTTGCTTATAGGTAATAGCATTTCGACGTATTATTGCTTCGCACGTGTGGTGCTATTGCTTCGCACATGTCGTGCTGATGGTAAACACGAATGGTGCTGAGCGTTAAGTTGCTTGCTATATAAGATAGAGGGTAGGCTCATTTGCTTTTTATTAAAAAGAGGTGTTCGGTCGTAACAAACAAGCTAATTTATATGATACGTTTTCTTACTTTTATAAAAGGTAACCAAATGTTATCTATTTTAAAGCTGTTCCTTAATGAGAAAGGATATGCAATTTAATCTTTATAGGGCAATAATAACTCTATAAATAGCGCAGAAGAAAGTCCCTACAAGGCGCCGTTTTGCTTTATATCCTTATATATTATTGTATTATTAAGTCGAAAAAAACATAAACATTGTTCTTTATTTCCTTCTTTGTGGTTGCTTTTGCTCATAATATAGGGTGCTGTGCAGATTTTTCTTCTAAAAAATTTGGTTGTTTCATTATTTTTTTATTACTTTGCACCGAGATTAAAACATTGACATTATAGATTTTACAAATATTAATTAATTCAGAGAAAACAATGAAAAAGTTAGTTTTAATGTTGGCTGCTGCTTCTATGGCAGCATCTGTTTCTGCTCAGACTGTAGCAGAGAGCAAGACATTTGATAACATCTACGTTGGTATTAACGGTGGTGTTGCAACAAAGACAACTGGTCATAAGTGGTTGAGCGACCTCGATCCAAACGCTGGTATCCGTATCGGTCGTTACTTCACTCCAGTATTTGGTCTTGCTATTGAGGGTAACGCATACTTCTCAAACAAGCCTTGGGGTTCTACAGGTACAGTAGTTCGCGCTACTAACGCAAGCTTGCTCGGAACTGTAAACCTTAGCAACTGGTTCGGTGGTTATAAGGGTGAGCCACGTACATTCGAGGTTAGCGCACTCTATGGTCTTGGTTGGATGCACGTATTCTCTAACAACAAGTTCTTAAAGGCTGCTACATCAGAGAATCGTAACCGTATGACTTCTAAGGCTGCTCTTGACTTCGCTTTCAACTTCGGTTCAGCAAAGCAGTTCCAGTTCTATGTAGAGCCTTCTATCAACTTCGCATTCTTGGGCCAGTCTAACTCACACAACGTATCTGCTAGTGCAGCAGGTCCTGTCTTCACAGAGGTTCACGCAGACTATGGTTACAAGGCGACAGGTCAGGCAGGTCAGCCAGCTTACAACATCAACAACTCATTCGTTCAGTTGAATGCTGGTCTCGTTTACAAGTTTGCTAATTCTAACGGTACACACAACTTCACAATCGTTACTCCACGTGACCAGGCTGAGATCGATGCTTTGAACGCTCAGATCAACGAGCTCCGTAACCGTAAGCCAGAGGTTATCACTAAGGAGGTTGTTAAGCAAGTTGTTAAGGAAGTTCCTTCTGTTAAGGAGTTCACAGTATCTGACCTCGTATTCGTAACATTCGCTCAGGGTAAGTCTGCTCTTACAAAGGACGCTAAGGCTGCTCTTAACAACGTTAAGCAGGGTGTTCACGTTCAGGTTGTTGGTACAGCTTCTCCAGAGGGTTCTAAGGAACTTAACGATCGTCTCTCACAGGCTCGTGCTGACGTAGTTGCTAACTACCTCAAGGGTCGTGGCGTTATCGTTGACGAGGCAACTGGTAAGGGTGTACAGGGTGTAACTTCTAACCGTCTTGCTGTTGTTTACGTAAAGTAATCTAACCGAATAGGTTAAGAAGGATTATCCTTCGAACGATAAATATTGGGGATGCATCTTTTAGGTGCATCCTCTTTTGTTTTGTTTATATGTGTAGTTTTTCTTAATAAGGTTTATTAATAAGGATGACATTTTAGTTTTCCTTGCAAATAATAGAATAATCTTACTGATTCTCCGTTATATAAAATAAGCAAAGTGGTATAACTGCTTGTAATAACTTGTTAGTGTAAAAAGGGTTATATGGAAAAGTTATCAAAGATTGGTAGATATGAGTTTCTGGCGGAGCCGTTTCATTGCGACTTCTCCAATCATTTGTTTATGGGGCATTTAGGCAATCATATGTTGAATGCAGCAGATTTTCATAGCAACGACCGCGGTTATGGTATGAACTATCTCAATACAGTTAATAAGACATGGGTGTTGAGCCGCTTGGCTATTGAGATGGAAGAAATGCCGAAGGCATATGATAAGTTCTTTGTAGAGACTTGGGTCGATAGTGCTTTGAAATCCTTTACAAGCCGTAATTTTAAGGTGATTGGTGAGACAGGGCATGTTTATGGCTATGGTAAGAGTGTCTGGGCAATGATAGACCTTGACACACGTCAGCCTGCAGACATTCTTGCTGTTCGCGGTGGTTTGATAACCGAGTATATAGAAACAGAATATTCTTGTCCAATAGAGAAGTCATCACGTGTGAAGATGTCTGCTGATGCCACTCCTGTTCGTTCAATAGACACTTATTATAATGATGTTGATATCAATGGACATATTAACTCAGTCAAATATATCGAGCATATGTTAGACTTGTGGGACGTGGCTTGGTATAAGCAACATCGTATCAAACGTTTTGAGATAGCTTATGTTGCTGAATCACATCAAGGTGATAAACTTCACTTCTATCGGGAGCAGCGAGGAACGGAGACCGACTTCAATGTAAGAATAACAAAGAGTAATGTGGAAAGAGAAGAGACGGAAGTGTGTCGTTGTAGGGTACAATTTGTTTAACTCGTACTGGTCGTTAGGAAACAATACCTACAGTACAGAATTATACGTGTTGTAATCTAATAAAATTTGGCTTTAAGAGTTGCTGTCACTCGTGTCACTTATTATAGATGTATAATTACTTGTTTTATAATAAGTTATCTATATATGTTAAAATGACAGCAAACGTAATTTAAAATAAACTTGTTAGAAGTGTAGTGTTTCTGTCCTTGTTATAAGCTTGATCAGTTCAAACTTAAATGAGTTGATGAATATTTTAATAATCATGATATCTGTCTTTGAAAGAATAAAATTAGTTTAGGGTAGAAGTAAGAAACTTCCATCCATAAGGATTTCCTCTTCCAAAACCATTTCTCGCATTACTTGTTGTACAAAATCCCAATCGTCATTTAACTGTCGAATCTCTGTTATAGGGTGCTTTTGGCCATCTGCTAAGAAAGTTAGTAGCTGTTCTCTGATAAGCTCTTTCTCATCCGTATCATCCTCTTTGGTATGTGAAAGGCAGACATCACATTGCTCACAGTCTTTTGACTTCGTTTCCCCGAAGTAAGATAGTAGCTGTCTGCTGCGACATACTCGTTCATTCTGTGCATAATTAATAACAGAATTGATACGCTTTATGAATTGCTCCTTTCTGTCCTCATACACACTCTTGTTAAGGATAACGTCAACACCATCAACACGGTCTTGTGTGTAGCTGATTAGTGGTGTGTTCTTACGTGGAATGAAGTTGATAATACGCTTCTTGCTTAGATTAACCAATACCATATAGGTTTGGTTTCTGTCGAGTCCAGCTTCTTGTGCAATATAGCTTTCATCAATATATCCACTGTCAGAAAATAAACCGCCATAGTTACGGAGTAGGGCAGTGACGACATCATTCTCCTTGTCAGTAAGTGAGTCCAGACGGTAGAGGTCATCTCTATTCAACAGGAAACGAACACGTGCCTTAGTGTCTGGGTTCTGCTCATAATCAATATAGCCAGCTCGTTGAAGAATTGTTAGCGCAGCATTTACACGTATTGGAAAATGTTTAAAGGTGTTGCAGAACTTGTCAATAGGAAACTCAAAGATACATCCATAGCCACTTCCAACACCTATCTGATAGAAGTAGGCTAAGTGTTCGTATACTGTCTGGATATAGTCTTTAGGAGGGAAGGTATCTTCAATGCGTTTTTGCAACGTACGGTTGTCGTGCCCATTATAAAGGAGTACAGCATATGCTTTATTGCCATCACGTCCCGCACGTCCCGCCTCTTGGAAGTAAGCCTCCAAGGAACTTGGACTATCGATATGAATAACCACACGTACGTTAGGTTTGTCGATACCCATACCAAAAGCATTTGTAGCAACCATAACGCGTATCTTATCGTTCTGCCAGTCGTTCTGCCGTTGGTCTTTAACGCCAGGTTCTAAGCCTGCATGATACCATGTAGCCGAGATTCCATGTTCTGTGAGCATTTGTGCAATCTCCTTCGTGCGTTTTCTACTACGGCAGTAGACGATAGCCGTCTTAGGTATAGATTGCAGGATATGTACCATCTCTGCCTCTTTGTCCTCAGTCTGGCGTACGACATAAGCTAAGTTCTTACGTTCAAAGCTCATTCGGAAGACATTCTTCTCTTTAAAACCTAAACGGTCTTGGATATCATCAACAACTTCTGGTGTGGCAGTTGCTGTTAAAGCGAGGATAGGTGCATTGGGAACTAACTTTCGAATGTCTGCAATCTGCAGGTAAGAAGGTCGAAAGTCGTATCCCCATTGGCTGATACAGTGGGCTTCATCAACAGTGATGAAACTCACTTTTATATGTCTTAATTTAGCCTGAAAGATATCAGAACCTATACGCTCAGGAGAAATATAAAGTAGTTTTATCCCTCCAAAGGTACAGTTCTCTAAAGTAGTAATGATGTCATCATGGCGCATACCTGAATAAATCGCTGCAGCCGTGATCCCTTGATGACGAAGATGGTCAACCTGATCCTTCATTAATGCAATAAGAGGAGTAATGACTAAGCATACTCCCTCTTGGGCTAATGCAGGCACTTGGAAGGTGAGAGACTTTCCTCCTCCTGTTGGCATTAGTCCTAAGGTATCCTTTCCTGAACCGATACTTTCGATAATATCTTTCTGTATACCGCGAAAGTCAGGATAGCCCCAATATTGATGAAGAATGTCAAGGTAGGACATTTGACTTTGAACTTTGATGTTTGAACTTTGAACTTTAGGGGCTTGAAGGAAGCCTATTGGTTCGAATACTACTAATAAAATTCAATCAACCATCAAGACTCTTCAGTTGGTCTAATATCCTCTATCTGTAATTGTACTGCTCCACGCTTAAAGACATTATCCTCAATGGTGTATGCTATGTCAAATGAGCGTTTCGACTTGATATAGCGGGCAGAGGCACTCTGTCCAAAGGCTATACCATTCATTACGTTATTGGATTTAGAATCAACCAGCTCTAACTTGATATGCTCTTGCTCACGTCCAACAACCTTGCTGGTTCCGAAATCGTAGACATCTAACGTACAGAAGAGAGGCTTTGGGTTTCCAGGACCAAATGGTGCGAAGCGTTTCAAATCAGTATGCAGTTTCTTTGTGATATCCTTAAAGTCAATAACCGCATCAATATCCAAGATCGCTTCGCGTTGTTCTGGTTCAATATGCTCTTCCACATATGCTTGGAATCGTTTACGAAACTCCTTTACATCTGCCCACTTCATGGTTAGTCCAGCAGCATAAGTGTGTCCACCGAAGTTTAATAAGAGGTCACGACAGCTCTTAATAGCTGCATATACGTCAAATCCTGCTACACTACGTGCAGAGCCTGTTGCAAGGTTCTCGTCACGTGTCAAGACTACTGTCGGACGGAAATAGATTTCTGTCAGACGAGAGGCAACGATTCCTATGACACCTTTTTTCCAATGCTCATCATAGAGAACAATGCTCGACTGATGCTTCTGACTTTCCAAGCGAGCCACAATCTGGTTAGCTTCTTCTGTCATCTGACGGTCTACATCCTTTCGCTGTTCGTTGTATTCGTCAATATGCTTTGCTTGATCGAGAGCTAAACTGTATTCTCTTTCAACAAGTAAGTCAACACTCTTCTTACCATTCTCCATACGTCCGCTGGCGTTGATACGTGGTCCAATCTTGAAGATAATATCGCTCATTGACAACTCACGACCATTCAGACCGCAAATATCTACAATAGCTTTCAGTCCAAGGCTTGGATTTTGATTCAACTGCTTTAGTCCGTGGAAGGCAAGAATACGGTTCTCATCCACCACAGGAACCAAATCTGCTGCAATACTGACAGCACAGAAGTCGAGTAGGGGAACGAGACGAGAGAACGGAATATTATTGTTCTTTGCAAATGCCTGCATGAACTTAAAGCCTACACCGCATCCGCAAAGGTTTTTAAAAGGATAAGAGTCGTCTGGTCGTTTAGGGTTAAGGATTGCCACAGCGGGCGGCATTACCTCGTCAGGAACATGATGGTCACAGATGATGAAGTCTATTCCTTGCTCTTTAGCATAGGTTATCTCTTCAATTGCTTTGATTCCACAATCGAGGATGATGATAAGTTTTACTCCTGTCTCTTTAGCAAAGTCTATTCCTTTCTTACTAACTCCATATCCTTCGTCATAACGATCTGGAATGTAGTAGTCGATATTTGAATAGAACTGACGTAAGAATTTATACACCAACGCTACAGCCGTACAGCCGTCTACGTCATAATCTCCGTAGACAAGAATGCGCTCCTTATGACCCATAGCATCATTGAGTCGATCAACAGCAGCATCCATATCCTTCATTAAGAAAGGATTGATGAGGTCTGCTAATTGTGGGCGGAAGAACCGTTTAGCAGCACTCTCCGTCGTTATACCACGACGAATGAGCAGCGAAGCGAGAATGGGACTAATCCCCAATTTCTCCCCTAAGTCTTTAGCCGCATTGACCTGAGTATCTGCAGGTGGAGTGTAGTTCCATTTAAATTGCATTTTAAATTGTTTTTATTTCTGTCCGTAAAGGTACAAAAAAAATGGCAAATGAGTATGTTATGTGGCGTATTATTTGGTTCTGTTTTTTATGATATTAGCACCATTTGCCTAATTAGTCCAATTGATAATAAAACAACAATCCCGCTCCAAATCATTAGAGTGGGATTGTTTATGATTTATAGATTGTTGAAATGATGATATCAGAAAAGCTTGTTCTTTATTATCAATTCAACTTGTCTTATTCTTTTAGAGACCCATCTTCTTGCGGATGTCCTTAGGAATAGCGTTCTTGTTTACCATGTAGTCCATGGTGTTAGCTGCAATAAAGTTCTTGGTCATGTACCAGATACCCTTGTAGTCACCAGTCTCACCCCATGAATTCTTTACCATATAATACTCCTTACCATTCTGGTCTTTAGCAATACCGAAGATAAGCATACCATGATCATCAGTAAGCTCCCAGTTGTCAAAGCGCTCCTGACGCTGCTGCTGTGTAGGAACAACCTCTGGTACGTTTACACCGAGTGAATCGATGATATCCTTCTTCTTTGATGCAGAAAGACCGAGCCAGTGAGCCATATCACTACCCTTCATGCTTTCAACCTTCTTACCGTCAACCATGTAAGCCAAACCCTTACGAGTGAAACCTGGCTCGCTAACGTCGCCACCCCATGCTACTGTGTAGCCATTCATGACAGCGTTATCAATGATACGCATCATCTCATCCATTGGGAGGTTATAAGACAATGGGAAACGCCAGTTGTCCTGTACTTCAACAGCAAACTGTGAGTAGAATGGGTGATGTGTGTAAGAAGTAATAGTTACATAGTCACTCCAGTTCAAACCAAGGCTTGCTGCGAAGCTCTTTGGAGTGTACTGCTTGCCTTCGTAAGTGAATGTCTCTGGACACTTGCCAAGATAAGCATCGAGGATACCCTGCAAGCCCTGCTTCCATTGACCAGAAATCTTGTTTGCCTTGTTGCGTGCAATACCATTTACATATGGCTCTAACAAAGAGAAGAACTCATTGAAGTTGTTCAATGAATCGCCATAGAGTGAGCCTGGGAATGGCATAGCACTTTCTGGACAAATACCATAAGTCTCAAGGGTGTGCAATACATCGTATGCAGAACCACCTTGAGCAAACTGGCAATCACCATGGAAGCGAACAACCTGAATAGCGCGCTCCATGTATGTCTTGTTAGCAACGAAACTCTCACAGAGGTCGTATGTCTTACCAGTCTTCTTCAAAATCTCAGCCTCGAAGTAGCTAAGAGTTGAATAGTCCCAGCATGTGCCTGAACGGTTCTGGTCCTTAATACTTGTAATTGGAATCTGCTTTACTACAGTAAAAACAGGCTTGTTAGAGGTTGCACCCTCTTTCTTGTCTGCGGCATTAGCACCTATCGCAAGCAAAGCGAGCAATGCTACAACAAAAGTTTTTCTCATAAGTTTTTTTCTTATAAATGGGGTTGCCGTTGTGAGTGATACTCTTGCGGCAACCTTGATGTAAATATTAATTATTAAATGTTTTATTACTTTCGGTTTGCTGCAATAAAGTCTTCGACATCTTGTGGATGATAAGGAATAATATCCTTGCCTATGAATCGGCAACCATCCTTGGTGATGAGAAGATCGTCTTCAAGACGGATACCTCCGAAGTCCTTGTACTCATCTAACTTATCGAAGTTGAGGAAGTCGGCACAATGTTTCTTTGCACGCCACTCGTCAATCAATGCTGGGATAAAATAGATACCTGGTTCATCAGTAACGACAAAGCCCTCTTCCAAGCGACGACCCATACGTAAGCAGTTAGTACCAAACTGCTCAAGGTTAGGACGTGTCTCTTCGTCAAAGCCAACATTAATTTGATCGAAAGACTCCATATCGTGAACATCCATACCCATCATATGGCCAAGTCCATGAGGCAGGAACATTGCATGTGCACCTGCAGCTACAGCTGCATCAGTGTCGCCCTTAGCCAATCCAAGTTCTTTCATACGATCAAAGATGATACGGCAAATGGCAAAGTGTACGTCCATATACTTAACACCTGGCTTAGAAAGCTTTAATGCAGCATCGTGGCACTCCTCTACGACCTTGTAAATCTCCAATTGTTTCTGAGTGAATTTACCACTTACAGGGAATGTACGGGTGTTATCAGAACAGTAGTGGTTGACAGTCTCAGCACCACAGTCACAGAGAGCAAGGCGACCAGCCTCCAATACTGCCATCGAAGGATTGCCATGCATAATCTCACCATGCTGAGAGAAGATGGTTGGGAATGATACCATGGAACCATATGAGTTAGCGATACCGCTAACCTGACCACCAACGAACTGCTCAGTTACACCTGGCTTACCCAATATCATAGCAGTTGTGTGCATCTTGTAGCCGATAACAGCAGCACGCTCCAACTCTTCAATTTCTTCCTGTGTCTTTACAGAACGCATCTTAACAACCGCACGGATAAGTTCCATACTTGCTGACTCTTTCTGTTGATTAGGATGAATACCAAAGAGGTCGAATATTTGAATCTTAATATCAGCACGATAAGGAGGTAGGAAATGAACCTTACGATGCTCTCGCAACGCATTGTTACAAATGGTCTTTAGACCCTTCATGTTGACAGTGTTGGCTACACCAACGGCATCAGCCATATCTTTTACAGAGTCAACGCTACCGTACCATACAATGTCGTCGATATCAATGTCATCGCCAACAAGTGTTTCTGTGTCATTGTCAATATCAATAACACCAACTAATCCGTCACGTTTCTGACCAAAATAATAGAGGAATGATGAATCCTGACGGAAAGGATAATATCCATTCGCAGGGAAGTTTGCAGGCGACTCATTGTTGCCAAAGAGAATAATAATACCCTCTCCAACAAGCTTCTTAAGCTCTGCACGGCGCTTTACATAGGTTTCTTTGTTAAACATATTTCAATTATTAGTTGGTTTGAATGCAAAGATAGTTATTTTTGTTTGAAAGTTATTAACTTTGCAGTTGTTTTTTAACGAGATTTTATGCAAATAGATAGGAATACGGGTTTAGTGTTAGAAGGAGGAGGGATGCGTGGTGTATTTACCTCTGGTGTTTTGGATGCTTTCATGAAATATAAGCTCTATTTTCATTACATCGTTGCAGTATCTGCAGGAGCATGTAATGGTTTGTCGTATGCCAGTCGTCAACCGCGTCGTGCTCGTATTTCTAATATTGATATGCTTGCCAAGTATGATTACATAGGCTTGCGCCATCTCGTAACGCAAGGATGTATTTTCGACCCAGATTTGCTTTATCATCGTTTCCCTTATGAGCTTCTTCCTTTTGATTATGAAGAATATTTCCGTAATTGTAGGAATGGAGATATCTTTGAGATGGTGGTAACAAACTGTCAGACTGGTTTTGCAGAATATCTCTCAGAATCGTCAGGTGATACGCATCGTCTTAATGCATTGGCACGTGCATCTTCAAGTCTTCCTTATGTTAGTAAGATTGTTGAGGTGGATGGTAAGGAATTATTGGATGGTGGTATTGTCGACTCTATTCCTATACTGCGTTCTATAGAGACTGGACACGAGACAAATGTGGTCATCAGTACGCGTAACAAAGGTTGGAGAGATTCTGGGCGTGACCATAAACAACCCAAGTTTGTCTATCGTAACTACCCACGTTTACGTGTTGCATTGAGTCGTAGAATAGAAGCATATAACCGTCAACTTGACTTGGTGGATGAACTGGAAGAGCAAGGGAAGATTCTTGTTATTCGTCCAGAAGAGCCTATTGTCGTAGGACGAATGGAGAAAGATGTTGATAAGCTTGAGCATCTTTATGAGGAAGGCTTCCGATTAGGTGAACAATTTGTGAAGGAGCATCTTCCTCATCTTCTTTAAAAATGATGTAAATGTCTATTGTACAAAGGAATAAGTATAAGAATGGGGGCTGTCTATAGTTTTGGTAGATAGTTCCCATTTCTTATTTTTATTTTGCTTGTTCCTTCCTTTGCAATCACATTCGTAACTTCAATTATATCCTTTTTAATACTCGAAGAGTCACCGACAATGTCTTGAAAATTCATTACATAATTTCAAATAAAACATTCATAAATAAGGCTAAAAGCATATGAAAGTAGTAGGTTTGTAACCAGCAGGATATCAGTTTGTTATAAAGTAGTAACGTAAAAGGTGCTTAATTGAACTTCAAAAGGGCGTTAGTAAGAGTCTTAAAGGGCACCTTTTGCAAGTCAATTGGGCGTCTTTAAGAAGCCAAAAGAACATGTATAGGTTTTGAGTTGCGTGAAAATAGTTTACAAACAGCTAATGATATGGGCATAAGTTATTTATAGATTGCGAATAGCGATAATATCTATTTGTCTTTTATTGTGCAGTTATCCTCCTTTGTAAGATTAACTATAAGAATTATACATATTGTGGTCTAATGACCGATTTGGCTTTAACAGAAGAACCAGAAAAATAGGGATTCTAAGTGATAAAACTACCACAAAGATTCTTTTTACAACCTACCTTAATATATTTTCTTACTTCTTATTTTTCCTTTCTAAATACTTTTTCTTATCTTTGCACAACATATTAAAATAAGAAAACGAATGAAGAAGATAAATTTTCTCCTTGTTGTGTTAGCTGCAATGTTGGCGTTTAGTTCATGTAATAAGACTGAGACTTATGCTGATCAGTTGGAGCGAGAGACAGAAGCAATTAACTCATTTATAGTCAAGAAGCATATAAATGTAATCAGCGAAGAGCAGTTTGCAAAACAAGGGAATACTACAGACACAACGAAGAATCAGTATGTTCTTTTCCCAAATACTGGTGTTTACATGCAGATTGTTGAAAAAGGAACTGGCGAAGTAATTAAGAAAGGCGAGACAGCCACTGTCCTCTGTCGTTTTAGCGAGCGCAATCTTATTACAGATACGCTGCAATTATCTAATCAGTTCCTCGTCTTTGGTCCTAAGGTTGACAAGATGTCTGTAACAAACACAAGTGGAACATACACCGCTTCATTTGACCCTAAATCCAGTGTGATGGCTGACATCTATCAGAGTACTTCTGTTCCAGCAGGTTGGTTGGTCCCAATGCCTTATATTGCTCTTGGTAGACTGGTCAATGCTTCATCTAAGTTGTCGCACGTGAGACTTATCGTTCCTTCACAGCAGGGACAGCTTAATGCTTCAAAGGCAGTCTATCCTTGCTATTATGACCTTACTTTCCAGAGAGGTCTTTAATAGGCGGTGAAGAAAGAAGAAGTAAAAGAATAGAGCGAGAAAAATTAATAAAGCAAGAGAACAATAAGGGGAATACCCTTCAAACATATTTTAAGTATGACGCTTATTAAATCTATTTCCGGCATTCGTGGAACTATCGGAGGTCGTGCGGGGGATACACTGAACCCGCTGGATATTGTTAAATTTGTTTCAGCATACGCTACTTTCATTGCACGTAAGCACCCTGGAAAGAAGCTAAAAATTGTTGTTGGACGTGATGCACGTATCTCTGGTCCAATGGTTAAGAATGTTGTATGCGGTACGCTGATGGGTATTGGGGCAGATGTTGTGAACATCGGTTTGGCTACAACACCTACAACAGAGTTAGCTGTACGTATGAGTGGTGCAGATGGTGGTATCATTATCACTGCTTCTCACAATCCACGCCATTGGAATGCTTTAAAACTTCTGAATGAGGAGGGTGAATTCCTTACTGCAGCTGATGGTGCTGAGGTTTTGGATATTGCAGAGCGTGAGGACTTCGTCTATGCAGATGTAGATGGTTTGGGTAGTTATACTGATGACGATTCATTTGATGAGCGCCATATAGAAGAGGTGATGAACCTTGAATTGCTCGACCTTGAGGCTGTTAAGAATCGTAAGTTCCGTGTTGTAGTTGATTCTATCAATTCTGTTGGTGGTGTTATCCTGCCTAAGCTTCTTGATCGTTTAGGGGTTGAGTATAAGTTCTTGAATGGAGAAGCAACAGGCGACTTTGCTCACAATCCAGAGCCAATCGCAGCGAACCTCACAGGCATTATGGACGAGGTTGCCAAGGGTGGTTATGATTTGGGTATCGTTGTTGATCCTGATGTAGACCGTTTGGCATTCATTCAGGAGGATGGTAAGATGTATGGTGAGGAGTACACGCTCGTCACAGTGGCAGACTATATCCTCGAGCATGTAAAGGGTAACACTGTTAGTAACCTCTCTTCAACTCGTGCTTTGCGTGACGTGACAGAGAAGCATGGCGGTAAGTATTATGCTTCTGCTGTTGGTGAGGTGAATGTTACCACAAAGATGAAGGAAGTCGGCGCTGTTATCGGTGGTGAAGGTAATGGTGGTGTTATCTATCCAGAAAGCCATTATGGCCGTGATGCCCTTGTTGGTATTGCGCTCTTCCTTAGCTCTTTGGCACAAAAGGGACTGAAGGCAAGCGAACTTCGCAAGACTTTCCCAGAGTATTTCATAGCAAAGAATCGTATCGACCTTACTCCTGATACAGATGTTGATGCAATCCTTGTGCGTGTGAAAGAACTTTATGGACAGGAGAAGGATGTACAGGTAACTGATATTGATGGCGTTAAGCTCGATTTCCCTGATGCTTGGGTTCATCTTCGTAAGTCAAATACAGAACCTATTATTCGTGTTTACAGCGAGGCTAACACCATGGAAGCTGCTGATGCATTGGGCAAGAAGTTGATGCAGGTAGTTTACGATATGCAGTAAAATAACCTTATCATATAAAAGAAAAGGATGCTTTAGAGAAACCTCAAAAGCATCTTTTTTTATTGATATCCGTTTTATGTAATATTTCATCACCACCTTGTATCTGTCTTTCTGTTGACTTATAAGGTGTAGGAGAATTTTGTTTTAGCCTCTGTATATGCCCTTTTAATTTTATGTTAAGGTGCGGCATGAAATACGTTTACTATCAGCAGATCCCGTGCAAAGCTATAGCATGTAGGGGAAACATACAGCTTTACAATGATGAGATGATATTTGTATTTCGTAAATACTATTCATTCTCTGTCTATTGTAGAATATAATTAAAGCAAAAAATATTACTTCTCAATAACATTTGTCAACTTTTTACTTGCTTTTTTCTTATTTATTTTCTTACTTTGTGACGATAGTTATAAAGCCTAAAGTATAATGTCATATATGCTTGTATATGACTGAAAAATAGCAGTAAGATGGATAGAAGGAAGATAATTTGTGTGGTCTTTGGTGTGATGACACTTCCTGCTGTTGCACAGACTGATTCTGTATCAAAGAATGTTCAGCTGAAGGAGGTGGTCGTTGCAGGTGATATGGCGAAACGAGAGGTGGACCATATCGACTGTATTCCTACTCCGAAACAGCGGAAGCATGCTCATTCTGGATTTGAGCTTATAAAGAATATGATGTTGGCTGGTGTCAATGTGGATATTGAGAATGGTGTTATAACAACGCCAGCAGGTACGGCAACGCTGTATATCAACGGTAGGAAGGCTTCTGTGAGGGAGATAACTTCGTTACGTCCAAAGGATATCCTGCGTGTAGAATATTATGATATGCCTACGGGAAAGTATGCTAACGACAAGGCTGCGATAAACTATATTGTTAAGACTTATACTTCGGGTGGTTATACGCAAGTGGATGCTTTGCAGGGAGTAGGCTATCTGAGGGGTGATTACAACCTTACCTCAAAGTATAGTCTTGGGCATTATAATGTTAATCTATGGGCAGGTAGCAGTGTACAGAACCCTAAGGTTTA
>FLSH01451979.1_pt1 | contig 23477 bp, 26 predicted proteins | sample 1550441 | NCBI WGS metagenome assembly FLSH01 (sample SAMEA4031756, study PRJEB14383) | metagenome | biome: human; feature: oral; material: saliva | place: Philippines | collected 2014 | reverse complement strand
TTAATTACCAAGAAGGCAATAATGGTTAATTTATACCAATCTGGACTTGCGCCCAGAAAGTTTTTCATGAATGCTTGTGTGTAAGTCATATCGAACTCCGTTTTTTTATAGTCTTGTCATTGTAATATATACTGCTTTAAAGGATAATAGACCAGTTAAAGATTTATTGAATAAATCACATTTTTTTGATCTTTTTAGATTTTTTTATATTTATTTCATACTCATGCAAACAGATAATACCCTTTTACGGGCTCAAAGCCCAGCCGCTCTTGCCGAAGAATATATTGTTAGAAGTATTTGGGATAATGTATTTCCCGCAGGCACCAATCTTCCTTCTGAGCGTGATTTAGCTGATAAAATCGGCGTCACACGTACTACATTACGCGAAGTATTGCAGCGTTTGGCTCGTGATGGCTGGCTTACCATTCAACACGGCAAGCCGACAAAAGTCAATAATATTTGGGATACAGCTGGTCCAAGCATTATTGAAACCTTAATTACTTTAGATCGTCAAAGTGCGCCATTAATCATTGAAAATATGCTTTCGTTGCGTAGTCGTATGTCTGAATCTTATATTTATGAAGCCGTAAAAAATTCGCCTAAAGCTTCGGTTGCTTTGTTTAAGGGGCTAGATTCATTAGAAAATACCGCAGAGAGCTATATGGAATTTGACTATGCCTTATTCCGTCAGTTTACAGTAATGGCTAATAAACCTTTCTATCGTTTGATTTTTAATAGCTTACGTGGGGTTTATCATAAAATTGGTTTATTGTTTTTCAGCGAAGAGAAACATCGTCAAGTCACGCGTGATTTCTATGTTGAATTGCGCGATATTTGTGAAAGTGGTCAATCTGATTTAGTGGTAGGCTGTATTCGTAAACACAAGCAAGTGACTTCCGCTTATTGGCGAACCATTTTAGAAAGTTTGCCAAAAGATTTAGCAACAGAATAATATTAAAAGTGCGGTTGAAAATGACCGCACTTTTTCCTTATATCAAAGACTCAATATTATGCGTATTCCAAGAATTTATCATCCAGAATCCCTTAAAAATCAATCTACTTGCCAACTTTCAGAGGATGCGGCTAATCACGTAGGACGTGTACTTCGTATGACTGAAGGTGAGCAAATTGAATTATTTGATGGTAGTAATCATATTTACCCAGCAAAAATTATTGAAGCGAGCAAAAAAGCCGTTAAAGTGGAAATTCTAGGCTGTGAATTGAGTGATAAAGAGTCGAATTTATCGATTCACTTAGGGCAGGTGATTTCCCGTGGTGATCGAATGGAATTCACCATTCAGAAATCTGTAGAGTTAGGCGTGAACATGATTACACCATTGTGGTCAGAACGCTGTGGCGTGAAGCTAGACGGCGAACGCATGGATAAGAAAATCCAACAATGGCAAAAAATTGCCATTGCGGCTTGTGAACAATGTGGACGTAACGTTGTGCCGGAAATTCGTCCATTAATGAAATTGCAAGATTGGTGTGCAGAAAATGATGGTGCACTGAAATTGAATTTACATCCAAGAGCCCAATATTCAATTAAAACCTTACCTTCAATTCCAAAAGAAGGGGTTCGTTTACTTATTGGTTCAGAAGGCGGTTTATCACCTCAAGAAATCGCACAAACTGAACAACAAGGATTTACTGAAATTTTGTTAGGAAAGCGTGTGCTACGCACAGAAACGGCTTCTTTAGCAGCCATTAGTGCGTTACAAATTTGTTTTGGAGATTTGGGATAATGATGGATTTACAAGGGCAATTTTTAATTGCGATGCCACAGTTGGAGGATTATTTCCAAAATACCGTGGTGTATATGTGCGAGCATAATGAGCAAGGTTCGATGGGCTTAGTGATTAATCAGCCCACCGATTTAAGCATTGCAGAGCTATATTCAAAAATGAATTTTATGATGAAAAATGACCGCACTTTTAGCAATGAACTTGTACTTGCGGGTGGACCTGTACATTCCGAGCGTGGTTTTATTTTGCATAAGAAAACTGCGAAAGAATTTGAGCATAGTTATAAAATTACTGATGATATGTATCTCACCACATCAGCAGATATTGTGGAAACCTTTGGTTCAGCGGATGCGCCCGAAAAATATCTTGTGGCTCTCGGTTGTGCAAGTTGGACAGCAGGGCAGCTTGAACAAGAGATTGCAGATAATGCGTGGTTAGTGGCACCTGCTTCAGACACCATTTTATTTGAAACTATTTATGAAGATCGTTATCCTGCCGCGAATCAATTATTAGGGATTAATCCTCATAATTTTGTTTTTTCACAAGTAGGGCATAGTTAATGGGCATCACGGCAATCGCGTTTGATTTTGGCACAAAAAGTATCGGTTGTGCGGTTGGGCAAAGTATTACGGGTACAGCGCAAGCCTTGCCTGCATTTAAAGCCCAAGATGGGACTCCCAATTGGGATGCTATTGAAAAATGTTTAAAGGATTGGAAACCCGATATCATTGTAGTGGGATTACCTTTAAATATGGATGGAACCGAGCAAGATTTAACACTTCGTGCGAAAAAATTTGCCAATCGCTTAAATGGTCGTTTCGGTATTAAAGTAGAACTGCAAGATGAGCGCTTAACGACGGTTTCTGCACGCGATGAAATTTTCCAGCGTGGCGGTTATCGTGCTCTCAATAAAGGCAAAGTCGATGGGATCTCTGCTTGCTTGATTTTAGAAAGTTGGTTCGAAAGTTATTCAGAATAAGCCCAAAATAAACCGCACTTTAATGTGCGGTTTGTTGTATTGATAGGTTTATTTTTTTATCCAAATCAGACTCGCCATTCGGCCTGTTTTGCCATCTCGACGATAGGAAAAGAAGGTCTCTTTTTCTGTGAATGTGCAATGCTCCCCACCATAAATTTGGGTAATCCCTAATTTGTTGAGGCGTTGTGTAGCGATTTGATAAAGATTGCCGAGGTATTTTCCTGGTTCATTTGGATCTGGTCGAAAAGCTGTTTCTGCAATTTGGTCAAAAGCCATAAATTGCTCAATCACTTCTTTGCCAACTTGGAATGCATTAGGGCCGATAGCAGGTCCAAACCACGCGATAATCTCTTCGGGAGCAGATTGGAAACATTTCACGGTTTCTTCTAATACACCATCACAGAGTCCGCGCCAGCCAGCATGGGCGGCAGCCACTTCAGTGCCTTGTTTATTGGTGAATAAAACCGGCAAGCAATCAGCTGTCATCACCAAACAGACTTGGTTTGGTTGGTTGGTGTAAACTGCATCAGCTTCAAAATTATTGCCCTTATAAGGCAGCGTAATCACACGAGTACTGTGTGTTTGAGTTAAAAATAACGGGAAATGTGGCAGATTAAATTTTTCGACCAATAAAGTGCGGTTAGTTTTGACCGCACTTTTATCATCTTTGACATGATCTCCTAAATTGAAACTCTTGAAAGGCGGCAGGCTTACACCACCTTCTCTTGTGGTTGTAAAAGCTTGGATATGTGCTGGAACAGCCCAGTTTGGAACAATAGTTTTCATCTTAATAATCCAATTCGTCTTTGTGTTCGAGGTAATCTGCTTTTAAGGCATGCAGTAATTCAACAAAGTCATCTGGCAATGGCGCATACCATTCCATCATTTCACCTGTAATCGGGTGAGCTAAACGCAACATAACTGCATGTAAGGCTTGGCGTTTAAAATTACGCAGAACCTCATTGAAGGCTTCGCTTGCATTTTTAGGTGGGCGAGGACGACCGCCATAAGTTTGATCACCTAATAATGGATGTGAGATATGCGCCATGTGCACACGAATTTGGTGAGTACGACCTGTTTCTAAACGTAATCGTAAGCGGGTGTAATTACGGAAATTTTCCATAATGCGATAGTGCGTCACAGCCGGTTTCCCCATTGGGTGAACCGCCATCAATGTGCGTTTTGTGGCATGACGAGCCATTGGCTGATCTACTGTGCCACCTTTGGTCATAATGCCACTTGCGACGGCTTCGTATTCACGAGTGATCTTGCGTTTTTGTAAGTCACGCACGAGTTTCGTTTGTGCGGGGATCGTTTTAGCGACAACCATGAGTCCCGTTGTGTCTTTATCTAAACGATGAACAATTCCTGCGCGTGGTACTTCGGCAATAGGAGGATAGTGATAGAGTAGCGCATTAAGTACCGTTCCGTCTGGATTGCCTGCACCGGGATGAACCACGAGATCTTTAGGTTTATTAATCACGATAATATCGTCATCTTCATAAACGATATTGAGAGGAATATTTTGTGGCTCAAAACGGTTTTCATCTTCCACTTCTACCGAAATCTCAATTTGCTCTCCGCCATAAACTTTTGCACGTGGAATATCGGCAATTTCACCGTTCATTTTTACCTGTTTTGCTTCAATCCAGGTTTTTAAACGGGAACGGGAATATTCAGGGAACAACTCTGCGAGGGTTTGGTCTAAACGCTGTCCCATTTGTTCGGGCTGAATTTCAGCCGTTAAGGTAATTTGTGGCATAAAAAATCCATCTAAAAATTTAAAAAGTTGGCTTATTGTGTAATGTTCTATACAATATTCGTTAATTGTAACTTATTTATTGATTTTCGTAAAAATTAAGGAAAAAAGAATGCGTAAAATAAAATCTCTTGCACTTATTGCATTGACCTCATTCGCGATTGCAGCTTGTAGCAGTGGTAATAAAGAAGTGGAACAAGCTTCTGTTGATGATCTTTATGCAAAAGGGGCAGCAGCATTGCAAGAAGGAAGCTATTCTGACTCGATTCGTTATTTAAAAGCAGCAACAGAGCGTTTCCCTGGTAGTACTTACCAAGAGCAAGCAATGCTTGATTTAATTTATGCAAACTATAAAACGCAAGATTACACCGCAACGTTGGTAACTGTAGATAACTACTTACACCAATTCCCACAAAGTCCAAACCGTGACTATGCAGTGTATATGGCGGGTTTAACTAACTTAGCAACGGCCGATAACATGATTCAAGACTTCTTTGGTATCGATCGTGCAACGCGTGAAACAACTTCAATGAAAACGGCGTTTTCAAACTTCCAAAGCTTAGTACGTGCGTTCCCAAATAGCCCATATTCACAAGATGCAGTAGCACGTATGGCATACATCAAAGATTCATTAGCTCGTCATGAATTAGAAATTGCAAAATTCTATGCAAAACGTGATGCATGGGTAGCTGTAGCAAACCGTGTAGTGGGTATGTTACAACAATATCCAGATGCCAAAGCGACTTACGAAGGTTTATTCTTAATGAAAGAAGCCTATGAAAAAATGGGTTTACAACAATTAGCAAGTCAAACTCAACAAGTCATCGATGCGAATAAAGATAAACAATTTGCGGACGTGAAAAAACCGGAAGAGTCTGATTTAATTCAACCGGTTAAAAAATAATCCCGTCCCTTGTGGGACGTGCTTGAATAAGCAAAATTATTCAAATAAAGGCTAGTCAAACCAATCAAATTGAGCTAGTATAAATTTAAAAGATTTCCTGGGGTGTTCGTGGATGGGTTATGTCCCTGAGCCGATACTTAGAACTTTATAAATCGGTTTCCCGCCATTGGTGTGTAGGCTTGACCTTTGACTTTGTCATTGGACTAAAGAAACCTAAAAATGGCCTTACCGGTTTCCTTGGACCGTCGGGTTCAAGGACTACTACTCGTAGCGGCACTCTGGGACCTTTCTCTTAAATCCATTCTTTCCAATCGAATGAAATCAACACAGCAAACGCTTCGCAATCAACTCCGTCAACAAATTCGTAAAACACGAGCAAATTTGACCGCACTTCAGCAACAACAGGCGGAAGATTCTATCACTCAACAAGCTCTTGCGTTAATTGAAGAACGAAATGCGCAGCATATTGCCTTGTATGTTTCCTTTGATGGAGAAATCTCCACAGATAAACTTATTAAAACTCTTTGGGCACAAGATAAGCACGTTTATTTGCCGGTATTACACCCTTTCAATCCTAACCACCTTTTGTTTTTACGTTATTTGCCAGATACACCGATGCTGAAAAATAAATTTGGCATTTGTGAGCCCAAACTCAATGTGCAAAACGTATTGCCTTTGGATGAATTAGATATTCTTTTTACGCCACTCGTCGCGTTTGATAAGCAGGGGAATCGCCTAGGCATGGGCGGTGGTTTTTATGATCGCACCTTACAACATTGGCAGAAATCTCCTTTTATCCCAGTGGGATTAGCTCATCAATGTCAGCAAGTCGAACAGCTTCCAACAGAAGCGTGGGACGTGCCACTTCATCAAATCTTAGTTGCTTAAACCTATCAAGAAGTAAAGTTTGATAGAAAAAATTAAAAATAGTTGATTTTTTCTCTTGAAATACCAAAAAAGGGTCTTATTTAATTACTCATAAAGGGGATGACCCCAACAATTTTATGCAGGAGAAGATAAGATATGAATATTGAAAAATTTACCACTAAATTCCAACAAGCACTCAGTGAAGCGCAGTCATTAGCGCTTGGTAAAGATAATCAGTTTATCGAACCAGTGCATTTATTGGCCGCACTTTTAAATCAACAAGACGGTTCAATTGCACCGATTTTGACAGCAAGTGGCGTGAATGTCGCGTTATTACGTAATGAATTAAACGCAGAATTGAATAAATTGCCACAAGTGTCAGGTAATGGCGGAGACGTGCAAATTTCTCGTCAATTACTCAACTTATTGAATTTATGTGACAAATTAGCACAACAAAAACAAGATAAATTTATTTCCAGTGAATTGTTCTTATTGGCTGCACTTGAAGAGCGTGGTGCATTAAATGACATTTTGAAAAAATGTGGTGCGAAAAAAGAACAAATTTTACAAGCGATTCAACATATTCGCGGAGGACAAAGCGTGAACGATCAAAATGCAGAAGAAAGTAGACAAGCTCTTGAAAAATATACAATTGATTTAACAGCTCGTGCTGAAAGTGGCAAACTCGACCCGGTTATTGGTCGTGATGAAGAAATTCGTCGAGCCATTCAAGTATTGCAACGTCGTACCAAAAACAACCCAGTATTAATCGGTGAGCCTGGTGTAGGTAAAACCGCTATTGTGGAAGGTTTGGCACAACGTATTGTCAATGGTGAAGTACCGGAAGGCTTGAAAAACAAACGTGTCCTTTCTTTAGATATGGGTGCCTTGATTGCCGGTGCTAAATATCGTGGTGAATTTGAAGAACGTTTAAAAGCGGTATTAAATGAACTTGCAAAAGAAGAAGGTCGAGTGATCCTCTTTATTGATGAAATCCATACCATGGTTGGTGCAGGTAAAACTGACGGTGCGATGGATGCGGGTAACTTATTAAAACCAAGTTTAGCACGTGGTGAATTACACTGTGTGGGTGCAACAACGTTAGACGAATATCGTCAATATATCGAGAAAGATGCGGCGCTTGAACGTCGTTTCCAAAAAGTCTTTGTAGATGAACCAAGTGTAGAAGATACCATTGCGATCTTACGTGGTTTGAAAGAGCGTTATGAGATCCATCACCATGTAGATATTACTGATCCAGCAATCGTGGCAGCGGCAACACTTTCACATCGTTATATTTCCGATCGTCAATTGCCGGATAAAGCCATCGACTTAATTGATGAGGCTGCTTCAAGCATCCGTATGGAAATTGACTCTAAACCAGAGCCACTCGATCGTCTTGAACGCCGTATCATCCAATTAAAATTGGAACAACAGGCGTTACAAAAAGAAGAAGACGAAGCAAGCCGTAAACGTTTAGAAATGTTAGAAAAAGAACTTTCTGACAAAGAACGTGAATATGCTGAGCTTGAAGAAGTATGGAAGTCAGAAAAAGCAGCGCTTTCAGGTTCTCAACATATCAAACAAGAGTTAGATGCAGCGAAAACTGAAATGGAGCAAGCACGTCGTGCTGGCGATTTAAGCAAAATGTCTGAGCTTCAATACGGTCGTATTCCAGAATTGGAAAAACAACTTGCTGCCGCTGAAACCGGTGAAGGCAAAGAAATGAGCCTATTACGCTATCGTGTGACAGATGAAGAAATTGCGGAAGTACTTTCTAAAGCAACCGGTATTCCAGTTTCTAAAATGATGGAAGGTGAGAAAGAAAAACTCTTACGCATGGAAGAAGAATTGCACAAACGTGTGATCGGTCAAGAAGAGGCAGTCGATGCCGTAGCAAATGCGATTCGTCGTAGCCGTGCAGGACTCTCTGATCCTAACCGCCCAATTGGTTCTTTCTTATTCTTAGGTCCAACTGGTGTAGGTAAAACTGAGCTTTGCAAAACGTTGGCGAAATTCCTCTTTGACAGCGAAGATGCGATGGTGCGTATTGATATGTCAGAGTTTATGGAAAAACACAGCGTATCTCGTTTGGTTGGTGCGCCTCCAGGCTACGTAGGCTATGAAGAAGGTGGTTACTTAACTGAAGCAGTTCGTCGTCGTCCATATTCGGTAATTTTGTTGGATGAAGTGGAAAAAGCCCATGCGGATGTATTCAATATCTTGTTACAAGTATTGGATGATGGTCGTTTAACTGATGGTCAAGGCCGTACTGTGGACTTCCGTAACACGGTGGTGATTATGACCTCTAACTTGGGTTCTGATTTAATCCAAGGTAGCAAAGACGAAAGCTATGGTGAAATGAAAGCCTTAGTGATGTCTGTGGTGAGTCAACATTTCCGTCCGGAATTCATCAACCGTATTGACGAAACTGTGGTATTCCACCCACTTGGTAAAGACAACATCCGTGCGATTGCAAGCATCCAATTAGAACGTTTAGCAAAACGTATGGAAACTCGTGGTTACGAATTAGTGTTTACTGAAGCTTTATTAGATTTCATTGGTGAAGTGGGTTACGACCCAATTTATGGGGCGCGTCCATTAAAACGTGCAATCCAACAAGAGATTGAAAACAGCTTGGCACAACAAGTTCTATCTGGTCAATTATTACCAGGTAAAGTGGTCACAGTGGATTATGTGGATGGCAAAGTTCAAGCCAGACAATAATTTGTAAAATGAAAAGCCATTTAGTGAAAGCTAAATGGCTTTTTTATGCTTTGGTAAAAGATAAAATAGGGTAGAATGACGCTGTTTATTGCGTATAAAAATGAGGAAAAAAATGACCGCACTTTTAAAAATTGGTTTGGTTTCAGTGTCAGATCGTGCATCAAGTGGTGTGTATCAAGATCAAGGAATTCCAGAATTACAACAATGGTTAGAGCAAGCGTTGGTGGATCCTTTTGAAGTGGAGACTCGATTAATTCCAGACGAGCAGCCATTAATTGAACAAACGTTGAAAGAATTGGTGGATGAGCACCATTGTCATTTAGTGCTCACAACGGGCGGTACAGGACCTGCAAAACGTGATGTGACACCAGATGCAACGTTAGCGGTAGCCGATCGTGAAATGCCAGGATTTGGCGAGCAAATGCGTCAAGTCAGTTTGCATTTTGTGCCGACAGCGATTCTATCTCGTCAAGTTGGTGTGATTCGTAAAAACAGTCTCATCTTGAATTTACCGGGTCAACCAAAAGCCATCAAAGAAACCTTAGAAGGCGTGAAAGATGAACAAGGCAAAGTCTTAGTGAAAGGGATTTTTAGTGCAGTGCCTTATTGCTTGCAATTAATCGATGGTATTTATATTGATACCAAACCTGAAGTGATTACAAGCTTCCGCCCGAAAGCCGCGCGCCGTGAAAATTTGGAGAAATAAGATGAAAAAAATCGAAGCCATTATTAAGCCATTTAAATTAGATGATGTGCGTGAAAATTTATCTGATATTGGTATCAGTGGAATGACTGTGACTGAAGTCCGTGGTTTTGGTCGTCAAAAAGGGCATACAGAGCTTTATCGCGGTGCGGAATATATGGTGGATTTTCTACCTAAAGTGAAAATGGAAATTGTCGTGCCGGATGATTTACTTGAACAATGTCTTGAAACCATTGTTGAAACTTGCCAAACAGGGAAAATCGGTGATGGGAAGATCTTTGTTTATGATGTAGAACGCGTGATCCGTGTTCGTACAGGCGAAGAAAATGAGGAAGCCATTTAGTGGAAAAAAACTTAAATTTTAACCGCACTGTAGTCGCAATGGCAGCTTTAGTGATTGTATTTGCGGGAATTAAATTGGCGGCGGAGATTGTCGTGCCTTTTTTATTGGCATTATTTATCGCCATTATTTGTTCGCCAGTGATTAAAGCGATGACACAACGCAAAGTGCCACATGGTATTGCGATTGCCTTGCTATTTATTTTAATTTTAATTGTATTCTTTTTCCTGGCGGGATTAATTAATAGCAGTGTGCAAGAATTTACACGCTCGATTCCTCAATATAAAGTGCTGCTTTCGGAGCGTATAAATGACGTCATGGCGTTAGCTCAAAAACTGAAATTGCCAATTGTGATTTCTCGCGAAGCCATTATGGAGCATTTTGATCCAAGTGTGATCATGAATTTTGTGAGCCGTTTGTTATTAAACTTTTCTGGTGTGGTGACAAATGTTTTTGTGTTGATTTTAGCAGTGATTTTTATGCTGCTTGAAGCACCAACCATGAAGCATAAACTTGCTTTAGTTTTAAGTGATAATGAACATGATGTTGTCGCGGAAGAACATCACATCGATCGTATTTTAGACGGTGTGATTAGTTATCTTGGTGTGAAAACGGTGATTAGTTTACTTACCGGCGTCTCGACGTGGATTTTGTTGGATGTAATGGATGTCCAATATGCGATTTTATGGGCAACCTTAAGCTTCCTATTAAATTACATTCCAAATATTGGTTCGATTATTGCAGCCGTGCCGATTGTTGTTCAAGCGTTATTGCTGAATGGATTTGGTGTGGGGATGGGTGTAACCGTCGGTATCATTGCATCAAATATTGTGATTGGTAATATTATTGAACCCAAAATGATGGGAAAAACCTTAGGGCTTTCTACCTTGGTCGTATTCTTTTCGTTGCTTTTCTGGGGATGGTTGCTCGGTACAGTCGGTATGTTACTTTCAGTGCCGCTAACAATGGCGTTTAAAATTACCTTGGAAAGCTCTGAATCAACGAAGAAATATGCGGCTTTATTAGGTGATGTAAACGACTAAAGTGCGGTCATAAAATGTCATGATTTTAGCAATAAAAGAAAGCCACCGTTATGGTGGCTTTCTTTTTATCTGATGTTTAATAGATTAAGGTAAATCATCTACTTCTTTATCCACTTTTGGTGGAATCATATGTTCACGGCGTAGGCCGATATCATAAGCAATCGCAATCGCAATAAAGATTGATGAGTAAGTACCAAAACCGATACCAATTAATAACGCTAATGAGAAGTTATGAATTGATGGACCACCAAAGAAGAACAAGGCAATCACAACAAGAAGTGTTGTGAGAGATGTCATGATGGTTCTCGATAAGGTTTGCGTTAAGGAAATATCAATAATATCGATAGTTTCTACACGGCGAATTTTGCGGAAGTTTTCACGCACACGGTCGAATACCACGATACTATCATTGATAGAATAACCTACAACGGAAAGAATCGCCGCCACAAAGGTTAAATCCATTTCGACTTGTAATGCAGAGAAAACGCCGAGTGTAATCACCACGTCATGTGCAAGTGAGGCAATACCACCAAAACCCAAACGCCATTCAAAACGTGAGCCCACGTAAATTAACATCATTGCTAGGGTTGCAAGGGTCGCATAAACCGCACCTTGAGCCAGTTCTTCACCAACGTTTGGACCGACGAATTCGATACTGTTAATATGAATATTAGGGTCAATTGTTTGGAGCATGCTTTTAACGTGATCACCAATAGCAGAATCGTTATTGTCAGCCGGTAAGCGAATCATCACGTCTTGTACAGAGCCAGTTGTTTGTACAATAGGACTTGCAATACCATTTTGATTTAATGTGCCACGGATTTTCTCTAAATCAGCCGGTTGTGAGAAGTGAGTATCAAATACCACACCACCGGTAAAATCCAAGCCCCAGTTGAAGCCTTTTGTCACAATGAAGAAGAGGGAAATCGCCATTAAAATTGCGGAAAATGCATACCCTACAAATCTCACTTTCATAAATTCAGTGAGAGGGAATGGCAATTTAATCCCATTCACTTCACGGATAAAATGTCCGTTTTTATCTTTTGCAAATAATCTCATCTTATCCTACCTAAATTGATAATTTTTCAAGACGTTTACCGCCGTATAGGAAGTTCACGATAGCACGTGTTCCGGTAATTGCTGTAAACATTGAAATTGCCACACCTAATGCAAGGGTTACCGCGAAGCCTTGAATAGGGCCGGTACCCACAGCATAAAGAATGATTGCCGTTAAAATTGTGGTTAAGTTCGCATCGAAGATAGAGGTGAATGCACCATTATAACCTTCGTTAATGGCTTGCTGGATTGGACGACCATTACGAATCTCTTCTTTGATACGCTCAAAAATAAGTACGTTGGCGTCCACCGACATCCCTAGGGTTAATACGATACCCGCAATCCCCGGCATAGTGAGTGTTGCACCTGGTAGGATAGACATCAAACCGACTAATAAAACGATATTAATCACCAAGGCAAAGCTTGCGATAATACCGAAGATTTTATAGTAAATTAGCATGAAGACAATGACGGCAATTAAGCCCCAGAAGCTTGCATTGATACCTTGTTCTACGTTTTGTGCACCAAGAGAAGGACCGATTGTACGCTCTTCAACAATTTGCACTGGTGCGATTAATGCACCTGATTTTAATAACATAGAAAGGTTTTGTGCTTCTGCAGAACTGCTTACACCCGTAATTTGGAAGTTAGAACTAAAGCGGCCTTGAATTGTTGCGACGTTAATCACTTCTTCATTTTTCTCTAAAATGGTTTTGCCATTTTCGTCTTTTTTACCATTATCTTTGTATTCTACATACAAGGTTGCCATCGGTTTTTTGTAATATTTCTTGGTCGTTTGCGACATGATTTCGCCGCCTTCACTATCCAAGGTTACACTTACTTGTGGCGTACTGGTGTTTTGGTCTAAACCCGAGCTTGAGTTGATGATGTGTTCACCACCCAATACCGCACGTTTGTAAAGTGCAACAGGTCTACCTTGACGGTCATATTTGATCTCTGTGTCAGAAGGTAACATACCACGTGCAGCCGATTCAGGGTTCACTAATGAATTCACAATGCGGAATTCAAGTGTTGCGGTTGCCCCTAAGATTTCTTTTGCGCGCGCAGTATCTTGAACACCCGGTAATTCGATAACGATACGTTCTGCACCTTGACGTTGGATAACCGCTTCAGCTACGCCTAATTCAGCGACACGTTTACGTAAAATCGTTAAGTTTTGCTCGATGGCTAAGTTACGTGATTCTGTTAATGCCGCTTCTGAAAGGGCAAGGTTTAAGGTGTTGTCACCAATGTCAGACACGTCTAATGTTGGGTGTAACTGACGAATAATACGCACTGCTTTTGACATTTGGTCAGCGTTTTCTAATGTGACCGTTGTACCAAATTTGTCGCCGTTTTTAATTGCCGTAAATTGAATTTTTTCTTTACGTAATTCGTTGCGTAATGTGTCTTGTAACTGTTCTTGACGTTTAGCCAACGCAGAATTCATGTCCACTTCCATCAAGAAGCGTACCCCACCACGTAAGTCCAAACCCCATTTCATTGGATTTGCACCAATGCTGCTTAACCAAGCTGGTGTTGCCGGTGCAAGGTTTAATGCGGTGGTGTAGTTGTTGCCTAGTTTTTCTGCAATTTTATCTTTGGCAAGAAGTTGGTCATCTGTGTTGGTGAAACGGGCAAGAATGGAGCCATTTTCAAGAACGATAGATTTGGTTGGAAGGTTATTTTCTTTCAGTACATTTTGTACTTCAGTTAATGCGGTGGTGTCTGCTTGTTGTCCGCGTGTACCGGAAATTTGCACCGCAGGATCTTCACCATAGATATTTGGAAGAGAGTATAAAGCACCAATGGCGACCACAAGGATCACCATTAGATTCTTCCATAATGGGTAACGATTTAACATAGTTTTCCCTTTAGGAATTTAAATTAGAGAGATTTTACAGAACCTTTCGGTAATACTGAAACGATGTAGTTACGGTTAATCGTGATTTCAGTAGTATCGTTTAAAGCGATAACAATTTCAGCACCTTCGGTTACTTTGGTGATTTTACCAATCAAACCACCAGCGGTTAATACTTCAGTGCCTTTCGCTAATTCAGACATTAATTTTTTGTGTTCTTTGTTACGTTTCGCTTGTGGACGGTAAATCATAAAATAAAAAATTAAACCGAAGATCACGAAAATAAATAACGTGGACATTGGGCTTTGTGCTTCCATTGTGTTTTCCTTATAAATGAAAAGTTAAAAGTGTGCGTAAAATACCATAAAACGGCATTCAGTAAAAGCCGATGAAGGCAATAACAACCAGAATTTTAGGATTAATTGATTTTTTTCAAGCAAACCTCGAAGATTTGTTCGGAAAGCCAATGCTGATTCACTAATTCACATTGATTTTCTTCACAAAAAACAACAAAATTTTCTACCGCACTTTGACGATTTAATTGCAAAACTAATTCATCATTCGGCGCTAAATTTGCCAAAGCCTTTTTCGCCGTTAAAAGCGGAATCGGGCAGGAAAGTGCGGTTAAATCTAATTGATATTTCATGATTTAAGCTTGGCGACGAGCAAACATAATTTTGCCCATGGCTGTCAGTTGTTCTGCTGATAAATGTTGCTTACCAAGCTCAAATAGCGGCTCTTCAAGGGCAAGATGTCTATCATAGCTTGCAACAAACAGCGTAATCAGCCTTTCGTCTACATCAGTACGTTTCTCTGCAATCAATTCTTCTAGCTGCTCCGAAAGCTTTGCCCAATTTTCATGCAAAGTAACGTGTTGGCGCTCTAATTCATCCACCGACTCTTTCGCTTGAGGGGCTTTTTCAATTAAAGCGGGGAAAAAGTTTTTTTCCTCATCATCATGATGAAGGGGCGCCGCGTGATTAAAATACTGCAAAATGGTTTTCACATCATTTAATACGGCTTGATTCACGCCATTTTTTTCTAAGTAGCCAGGAAGAATGGTGAGTTGCTTACAAAAGCGTCTCACTTTGCTATGACAGGCATAAAGCATATCAATCGGCTCATTCCAAGTGGCAAATTGTTGGGGTTCAAGGATTTGCATAAGGTTTCCTTTGTTAAAAAGTGCGGTCAAAAAGCATTTCATTTTTCTACCGCACTTTCATTAATTATGATTTATCCGCTAACTGTAATGGAGGAACAGGTTTGCCCATACGAGCATAGAATTCCACCACAAAATCATCAAAACGATCGTCTTCAATTGCTTGACGAATTTCCGCCATTAAACGTTGATAATAGCGTAAATTGTGAATGGTATTTAAGCGAGCACCTAAAATTTCACCGCATTTATCTAAATGATATAAATACGCTTTGGTGTAGTTTTTACAGGTGTAGCAATCACATTCTGGATCCAACGGGCTCGTATCATCGCGATATTTTGCATTACGGATTTTAACAATGCCGTCTGTCACGAATAAATGACCGTTACGAGCGTTACGGGTTGGCATTACACAGTCAAACATATCAATACCACGGCGCACGCCTTCCACTAAATCTTCAGGTTTACCCACACCCATTAAATAACGCGGTTTGTCTGCAGGGATTTGTGGGCAGATATATTCTAAAATACGGTGCATGTCTTCTTTTGGTTCGCCTACCGCTAAACCGCCCACCGCATAACCGTCAAAGCCAATATTCACTAAGCCTTCTAATGATACTTTGCGTAATTCTTCAAATACACCACCTTGGATAATACCGAATAGGGCATTTTTATTGCCTAATTCATCAAAGCGATCGCGGCTGCGTTTTGCCCAACGAAGAGACATTTCCATGGATTTTTTCGCATAATCGAAAGTCGCGGGATAAGGCGTACATTCATCGAAAATCATTACGATGTCCGACCCTAAATCATATTGAATTTCCATGGATTTTTCAGGTGAAAGGAAAATGCGCTCACCGTTAATTGGGTTTTGGAATTTTACGCCTTCTTCGGTAATTTTACGTAATTTCCCTAAACTAAATACTTGGAAACCACCACTGTCAGTCAAAATCGGACGATGCCACTGCATAAAGTCGTGTAAATCACCATGTTTACGCATCACTTCCTGTCCAGGACGAAGCCATAGATGGAACGTGTTACCAAGCAAAATCTCTGCACCTGTCGCACGCACTTCTTCTGGTGTCATGCCTTTTACCGTGCCATAAGTACCCACCGGCATAAATGCGGGGGTTTCTACAGTGAACGTGCCTTGTGGACGTTCAAATACCAAGCGACCACGACGCGCACTGCCGCTGGTTTTATCTAATTCATATTTCATTTTTTTCCTCAACGAATAAACAGTTCGAAGGTTGTTATTCAATAAAAAAGCCTGTTAGTACAGGCTTCTTGGTAGGTATTTTATGAGTTGGTTGAAAATAAGTCAAACCACTTATTCTAACCCTTTCACATTGGGGTTTTTAGTAATGAACATCGCATCGCCATAACTGAAAAAACGATAGCGATTTTCGACCGCACTTTTATAGGCATTCATGGTGTGGCTAAAGCCTGCGAAGGCAGACACCAACATAATCAATGTACTTTCTGGCAAGTGGAAGTTGGTAATCAACGCATCCACCACACGGAATGATTTGCCCGGGTAAATAAAAATGGACGTATCAGAAAAATAAGGTTCAATTAAATCTGGATTGCCATTTTCTTCTGCCGATAGGGCAGCGGTTTCAATAGAACGCACTGATGTTGTACCTACCGCAATCACACGTTTGCCCGCTTTTTTCGTTTCAATAATGGCATTGCAGACTTCTTGAGAAAGTTCCACATATTCCGCGTGCATGATGTGATCTTCAATATTTTCAACACGTACGGGTTGGAATGTGCCTGCGCCCACGTGCAAAGTCACAAATTCAAAATTAACGCCTTTTTCGTGTAATTTTTGTAAAAGCGCATCATCAAAATGCAAGCCAGCCGTTGGCGCAGCCACTGCACCTGGCACTTTGTTATACACGGTTTGATAGCATTCTTGATCCGCTTCTTCATCTGGACGATCAATATAAGGCGGCAAAGGCATATGACCGATTTCTTGCAACACATCAAGCACATTGCGACTTTTATCTGCTAATTCCACTTCAAAAAGCGTATCTTGACGGCCAACCATAATGGCTTTTACGCCATTATTTTCACCCAGTTTATCTTCGCCTAAAAATAATTCTGCGCCTTCTTTCGGGGCCTTTGATGAGCGAATATGCGCTAAGAAATGGTGTTCACTTAAAACACGCTCCACTAATACTTCAATTTTCCCGCCACTGGCTTTTCGACCAAACATACGAGCAGGGATCACGCGCGTGTTGTTAAAAATCAATAAATCGCCTTCGTCGATTAAATCTAATACATCAGTAAAAGTGCAGTGAAAAATTTCCCCGTTTTCGCCATTAAGCTGTAGCAAACGGCAAGAAGAGCGATCTTCTTTAGGGTAACGAGCAATCAGCTCATCAGGTAAGTCAAAATGAAAGTCAGAAACACGCATAATTGTAAATCATGAAAGCTAAAAATGGGGCATAGTCTAGAGCGAATAAGGGGGAAATACAAGGGAGAAATGTTGTTGGGTATGAATTGGGTTGAGAGATAGAGTAGGAAGGTAAATATTATACTATTCAAATTTATTGAGTTTTATTCCGCGCCGCATCGCCCTCAATGCAGCACACCACGTCCAGCCGATCCGCGCTCTTCAACTGTCGTAGCGAAATATTCAAAGAATTGACCACACTTTGAATCGTCACATTCTCGCCGTAATTGCGAATCTGTCGCTGAAGCACCTGAAAAATGATAGGTCGGATTCTCGAATTCGACACTTTCAAAGTTACCGCAATAATTTCAAATCATATAAATATCAAAAGGTTGTCGGATACAAGTATACGACCTACATAGATTGAAACATAAGGTCATCAGAACGTTTGAAGTAATGACTTGAACAGCCAAAACTGCGTGCGTACCGCATACACCTTACATTTTTATTTTAAAGGTGGAGATGTAGGTTACGGTTTACTTACTTCACTTTAGTTACTCAGCCTTTTTATATAAAACTGCGTTTCTATTCTCAAGTTTAATATTTAAATATCCATTATCAAAATTAGCAGTACCAATAAGGACAATTTTATACACTGAATCTTTATCAAAACATTCATTTATTGAACCACGATACAGGCTAGTTCTATACTTCCATTCTCCATCTTTATTTTTTGTTTTTATAACCCATCTAAAATAAGTGTTTCCTGTTTTTGATTGTTTTTCTTCAGATAAAATCTTAACATCCCCATAGAAAAGATAAAGCTTACCTGAAATATCGGAGTCAATCCATCCAGAAAGCCTTTGTTTTCTTATCGTCTTTTTTATAACCTGTTTACTTTGAGCATTTTCTTCCTCATCAAAAAGAAAAGAATTGTTTTCGATAGTCAGATTAGATTGTAATTCTGCTATATCATTTTTACTTGGCATTAATTGACGCATCATGCTATTTAACCGATTTTTTACTTGCTCAGAAGTTAATTTTTCAAGATACTTCAGGATAGTCGTTTTCCTTGCATAAGAATAATTATATGAGCAACTATTTGAGTGAAGAGATGATGGAATACTTCTTAGATGAGGTGTTTTACCATGAACCAACGATAAGGCAGCAATATAACATTCTGGACAAAAAATATGGTTTAAATAGGGATTAATATTGCCATTTTTATCATCATAAGCTATCAAAACATCAACTTTTTTAATTGAATTACTTGTTCTATCAAAAAAATCTTCAAATTTTTTTTGTTTTGACATTTTTAACTCCTTAATAATCACACTATCTCACAAATGTAGTTTAGCGAATCTAAATAAATTTAAAAATTAAAAAATCTTCGTCCATAATTTGTGGGCTGCTAGTTTTAGCTTTAGACGAAATCTCTATAGAAATAAAATCAATATGTTAAAAGATGTTTTTGTAGTAAATTCAAACCAGTACATCTCTGCCAATACCCTTATATGCCATTTGTATATAACAAGCATTGATGCTTTGTCCTCATTTGAATTCAATCCGCCATATTCTCCTATTTCTCAAACATCCCTGTACTCCTATCCCGTTTCCCCCAACAACTCTGGCTGGCAAATCTCCACCAGCTACCAGGCTTTGCAGCGTTTGCCGTAGTCGGGCGGCGGGGATCCGGTAGCGGGTTTGCATATACTACAGTGCGTCCTCAGAGACGGTTTTTGCGGCAAGGTTGGTGGAGATAAAGCCGTGTATTTTATGATTATCTAGATCATGCGCAAATACTGGAGGAGAGAAAATTAATACTGACAGAATTAATGTTTTTTTCATAGAAATTTACTTAAGTTAGTAAAAGTTCTAATAAATCATATTCCAATAAATTTTATTTTACTCATAAAAAAAACGCCCTTTCGGACGTTTTTATTAATTATCTGCCACAATCACATTGCGGGATTGGCATAGGGCGGTGTTTAGCTCTAATAATTGCGCCGGTACGTGGGTCTTCACGCGTCCAACGGAAAATTAGAGGGCAAACACGACCACACTTAGAACAAGTTGTCATAGCCATTAGGCTTACCTCTTATTTTTCAGGTTACCACCACTTTACCTATGGACAACGCCATGCAACTTGTTTTAGAATACTTCACCGTTTTCGAAGGTGTTCTTCTTTTGCAGGTATTGTGTACAGCGGATGGAGAACTATACATAGTAATTAATACGCCAATATTACTTACTATCCTAAAACCCAGTCCTTGTGATTGGGTTTTTATTTTCCGTATTTAGCAACTCTTGTTTGGGCACACTCGTAACTTACCCCAAACAAATCAGCGAGTTCAGAAACTGCCATGTTATGAAAACGTTTGATACTACTATCAGGCAATAGAAGTCGCCCCGCAAATTCATTTGCTTGCCATTCAGCGTTGCAATAAATTTTAGTGCTTTTATCCACAGGTCGAGCAAATCCTATCTGTTCCTTATGTATGACTCCATGCGCTAATTCATGAGCAACCGTAAAGCGATCTCGTCCATTACCATCACAAGCCCCATTATAGACGCTTTCCCTTAAAAGGATCTCTCCTGTTGGTAATGTTAGTCCTAAAGCACCCGCCATCTCATGATCTGGCACAATGCGAAAGTTTTCATAGCCAAACTCTAAGAGAGATATAATATCAACGGCACCATTAGAATCTATCCACCCACACTTAGCAGCTATTTCACGGATAGCTTGAGTGATTGAATCTATTTGTTTTCTTGACATAGGGCTAACCGAAAACCCCTCGTTATAAAAAATTGAACTCACTATTTGACTCCTTTTAATAAATTTAATAATTCTTGTTTTTTAGTATCATCGAGTTCATTGAAATTCCGACAAAATGCCCCAACAATCATTTGATCTAATGAGTTTTGCGGGATTGTAATTGTGCTTTGTGTTCTTGTGGTATCAACTGATTCAAATAAGCGCTCTTTGTCCTGATCTGAAAAGCTAAAACTATTTACAAGCTTTTGCTCAATACCTTGCGGAATTGGTTTATTTCCATTTTCAATGGATGACATAAATGCAGAACTAAAGCCCAAAGCATCTGCCATTTGTTTTAATAGGATCTTATTGGCGCGACGATACCCCCTTATAAATTCTCCGAAGTTGGTTTTTTTCATAGTTTTCTCCTTATGTAGTGTGTTAACTGAATATTAAAAGTTAACCTCGTGGTTTAATTTAACCTACGGATTAATTTTTGTCAACGCTTATGTTCAAAAAAAACGCCCTTTCGGACGTTTTCTCACTTTTAGCGGTTATTTCTCCCCAAACATATCAAACTGCCGTCGGGCGATTTCTTCTTTTGTGACACGCTTCACAATTTGGTAAATCCACTGCATGGATACGTTGTATTTGCGTGCTAGTTCGCAGTGGTTTGTGCCGTTGAATTCATTGAAAATCTTGCGGTCACGTTCGCTTAACAACAAAATCAGGTTACGTGGGATGTAAATTACTTCACCGCCCCAGATTTACGCAATATGCCCGGCGACTTCCATGACAATTTGTTTTGTCAAAAGCTTTACGGAATTCGGCGGCATTTTGTTCGATTATGCTAGTGAACGGAATGACATAAATTACGCGCCGCATACCTTGCCGTTTGGGGTGCTCCAGCGTGAAAGCCATGGAAGTGGAAGTGAAGGTTTTGCCGCCGCTCGTTGGTATGGTGGCGTGAACAATCCATGTGGTTGTGCCGCTTGTTCTACAGTATGATCGAGAATTTCACTGCGCAGACGGTTAAAGGCTTCCGAATATTTCCCTAAATCGTGAAGCTTTCCCGTCTGGCAGGCAATTTCCTGCGCACCGAATACCCGAGCAAACTCCGCCACCATTTCACCAACATTGACTGAATGGCTTGCAAGGTTTGCCAATGTTCGTAAGGCAAGAGATTGCCGAGTTTATCTTGCGCGGAATGGGCGTAGTAGGAGAGTTTCACAAACATAAAATAATCCTTTATATTTATGATTACTTTTAATGATTATTGCTTAATGTACCCCTAACTTTATTTTTATATCAATGCTCATTAGTTTATATATTTTTTCATAAAAAATATGAAGTTAATTAATTTTAAGAATGGAGTGTTTTATATGATTTTGGAGTGTGTTTTTAAGGCATAAAAAAAGCCCTTTCAAAAAGGTGAAAGGGCAAAATATTTGGAGTCATACTATGAGTTGTTGAATTAACAAATCAGGTATGGAATGTATTATAGTACATTTATTAACAAATGCAACAATTTTTTAACAAATTAATTGTGTGGATTGCGTGTGTTGGTGTTGACCAAATTACGCATTAACAAGGCATAATCAAGTTGAATGTCTTGTGGCACATCTAAAAAGACAAAGTGTCCATCGCCAAGTGCCGCTTCCACATTTTCGTTTTTGCGATTGAGCATTTTTTCAATCTTAAAGACGATATTGCCTTGTGGTGTCATCATTTCCACTTCATCTCCAAGCAAGAATTTATTTTTTACTGCCACTTCAGCCATACCTTGCTCGTTACGTTTACCGGTAAATTCACCGACAAATTGTTGGCGTTCAGAGATAGAGTAGCCGTATTCGTAATTTTGGTATTCATCGTGCGTATGACGACGTAAGAAACCTTCGGTATAACCACGATGGGCAAGGGATTCCAACGTATCCATTAAGCTTTCATCAAATGGTTTGCCTGCTGCCGCATCATCAATGGCTTTGCGGTAAACTTGAGCGGTTCTTGCACAGTAATAGAATGATTTAGTACGGCCTTCGATTTTTAAAGAATGCACACCAAGTGCGGTCAATTTTTCCACGTGTTGTACTGCACGCAGATCTTTTGAGTTCATAAAGTAGGTGCCGTGCTCATCTTCAAACGCGGTCATTTGCTCATCTGGCTTTTGTGATTCGGTGTAAAGGAAGACTTTATCTGTTACTGCACCTTCACCCAGGGTTGGCGCCACATTTTTCACATCGATTTGTTGAGCAGGGTCGATTTTTGGCACGATGTTGCCCACTTCATCCGTGGTGCCTTCTTCCATTTTGTATTCCCAACGGCAAGCATTAGTGCAAGTGCCTTGGTTTGGGTCGCGTTTGTTGATATAGCCAGAAAGTAAGCAGCGGCCAGAATACGCCATACATAACGCACCATGTACGAAAATTTCGAGTTCGATATCGGGCACGTGTTGGCGAATTTCAGCGATCTCTTCAATGGATAATTCGCGCGATAAAATCACACGAGTTAGCCCCATTTGTTTCCAGAATTTTACCGTAGCCCAGTTTACCGCATTCGCTTGTACAGAAAGGTGAATATCAATATCCGGGAAGTTTTCACGCACCAACATGATTAAGCCTGGGTCAGACATAATTAAGGCATCTGGGCCCATGTCGATCACAGGTTGTAAATCTTTAATAAAGGTTTTGAGCTTGGAGTTATGCGGTGCAATGTTCACCACTACATAGAATTTTTTGCCAAGCGCATGGGCTTCATCGATCCCGATTTTTAAATTGGCATGATTAAATTCATTGTTGCGTACACGTAAGCTGTAACGGGGTTGGCCTGCATAAACGGCATCTGCACCATACGCAAAGGCATAGCGCATATTTTTGAGGGAGCCCGCAGGGGAGAGTAATTCAGGTTTAAATGGGGTTGTCATAATGTTCTCTTGTCTGATTTCAGGTCAGTAGCTTGCTTTTGGCAAGCCGTATTAAAGGCCTGTATTTTAGGCGGATTTAGGGATTTGTAAAGTAAAAGTGCGGTTGGTTTTTCGATTGTTTTTTAGGCTAGGAATAAAAAAGGCGAACTATTTGTTCGCCTTATCATGATGATATTTAATTAAATCGCCCAACCGCCAGCATAGAATGCGACAAGGACAATGGCGATGATAATCGTGCCGATGTTGAGTTTTTTCACATCA
>FLSH01003434.1_pt4 | contig 23557 bp, 17 predicted proteins | sample 1550441 | NCBI WGS metagenome assembly FLSH01 (sample SAMEA4031756, study PRJEB14383) | metagenome | biome: human; feature: oral; material: saliva | place: Philippines | collected 2014 | reverse complement strand
AAGACACCACCACCAATGACAGCACCTCCGAAGGCTCCCATAGACTGCATACTATTAAGCATACTATGGTCGTGCTTCTTAAAAGAAAGGATGGCAAGCGCGTCTGTAGCAATGTCTTGTGTAGCCGAGGCAAGCATAGAGATAAACGCCAAAATAACCACAAGCATGATTTCTGAACGTACATTAATCAGCCCTGTGGCTAAGAGTGCAACGGCATATATCAACTCTGTAGTGATAATCGTACGTTTATAATCACGCACTGTTACGCAGTGGCGGTCAACAAAAGGCGACCATAGGAACTTGATCGTCCATGGAACTCGGACAAGGTTTAGTAAACCAATGGTTGCAAGACTATATTGCCCTTCCCTCATGATAACCTGTAAGGCTGTCATAAGAAAGGATGACGGTACCATCTGTGCAATATATAGACAGAAGAACGTACCAAAACTTAGTTTCTTTGATGAAATGCTGTTGAACATGTAGTGAATTATATAAGTAGAGCAGCGTGTTACATATCATGAGAAAGGACTTTAGGAGAAGTGAGCAGAATTAGCTGTAGCATTCTTTTTCTCCAATCCTTCATCCTCGCCTTAGAATGTCACACTAAGAGAAGTACCAAAGGTAAGAGGCTTACCCTTCTGTGCATAGTTACCTGTTGACATCTTGAAACTGTACGCTATATAGTCAGTTCCTGTCAGATTCTTACCCCATAAATCCCATGTGAATATACCTTTTGTGAGACTAACCTTTGCATTAAGCGTCGCATAGAAGTTCTGGCGTACAACGTTATCATCAGCCCAATAGATACGACCGAGACCTGTTAAGCCTGCATTAACGACAATCTTATCAAACCAACCTGTCTGCAGAACGGTGTAAGTCCCATCCATTGAGAGTGTGTGGTTAGGCACCATTGGAAGTCTATTACCTGAGAAATCCTCTGTAGCACTCTTCTTATATTCCAAGTAACGAGCGTGGGTGTAACCATAGTTCATACTAAACTGTAAGCTCTTTATTGGATGATAAGCAAATGAAAGTTCGAATCCCTTACTATCCGTATGTCCTGCATTCGCAATTAGGTTACCCACAGCAGGAACAGTATAGGTAGTCTGCATGTGTCGCCAATCAATGTAGAAAAGATCTGCTTCAGCTGTCAATTGTCCATTCAAGAACTTCAATCGCGCCCCTACCTCGTAATTCCAGCTGTATTCTGGGTCGTATGCACGCTCTGCATCAGTCTTAAAAATAGTATTAAATCCACCTGGCTTATAACCACGAGTGACACTCGCATAGTAGAGATTATCCCTGTTTGTAAGATATTGAAGCGTAAACTTAGGAGTGAACTGGCGGAAGTTAGCACTACTAATAAAGTCCTTTACATGTACATTAGCACCTGTTGTTAACGTTACCTTATCTTGATTATAGTCTATCTTCGCATGCTCATAATCAAAGCGTAAACCAACAGTTGCCGATAACCCCCTCCATATATTATAAGAACTCTGATGATAGATTGCATAGCCCGCTGTAGGATTCTTATAGGAAGTTGGAGTCGAGAAATCCTTTGTATAATAGCTTGTTTCTATAAAGGGGGCAGAATGGAGTAGCATACCAAACATACCAATAATCCACTGATAACGACCTTTATCATTCGACTTCAAAGTTAGCTCTTGTGAAAGCATATTCTGATGATAGCTATTATCAGCATAGAAGAGGTCCTTTGGTGTGAAATCTTGATCTATCCCTTGATGTGATTTGATGAATTGATAAGATGTCTGACTATTGAAACTAATACGACTATTCTCATATCGAGCATTGAGACCTGTTGTCGAAATCAAACGTTTGTAAGTGCTATTGCGGTTATAACTAATAGGTGATAGTGCATCTTTCGTCAGGTCGTATGGTGCATATGGATAACCATTCTGCTTACTATGGGTAAGCGTACTATTGAGATGAATAAGCCAATTTGTGGTTGGTCGCCAGTAAAGTCCGAGTCGTCCTTCAACCTCATTCACCTTATCTGCCTTATCATTCAGGAACTCATTAGTAAACATACCATCATTATGATGATAAGAAATAGCACTTGACAAACCAAGTTTATCAGTCAACTTAGAATAGTTAGAAACCTGTGCTACAACATCGTTATACCTTCCATAGCCTACTTTTATACGTGTCTTCTGATAATCAAGAGGGTTATGTGTGTAGACATTGATAACACCTGCTATAGTATTACGACCATATAAGGTTCCTTGTGGACCTCGAAACACATCTACAGCAGCAATATCACTGAGATCAATATTAAATGCTGACGACTCAAAATGAGGCACACCATCTACATAGAAACCCACAGCAGACCCCTTCGTCTTAGCTCCGATACCACGAATAAAGATAGGTGTGTTAGCATATGAACCATAGTCGGGCATGTAAAAGTTAGGCATTACTGCCGTTAATTCCTTCAAGTTCACAATTTGTTGGTTCAGTAATTGCTGACTGTTAATGGTTGAAACTGCAATAGAAGTTAGGTTTCTTTTGTTCTGTTTGAAGTCAGTAACGACTACTTCGTTAAGTGATACATCTTTGTTCACTACTGAGTCTGGAGTCACTCCAGCTACCCCGCTGATAGCAAGGGATGCAAATAATAAGGTATTTAACATAAAGATGGCTTTTTGTTAATGTTTTTGTGGTGCAAAGGTACAGATAATGACTTTTTCGAACAATCCTCATTTATAAGGAAATTAAATATTACCACTAAAAAGAATAAAAGCTAATTATCAGCACAAAACAGCAATTTGATATGCTTTCTTTTGTGTTTTTTGCAGGTTTTTATTTTCAAATATAAAGGAAAAAGTGTATCTTTGCATACTATAAGAACAATCGAAAGAAAATGGCAGAAAATCCAGAAAACGAGAATAATTACTCCGCCAGTAACATCCAGGTATTAGAAGGCTTGGAGGCAGTACGCAAGCGTCCTGCTATGTACATTGGTGACATTAGTGAGAAGGGACTCCACCACTTGATTAACGAGACCGTCGATAACTCTATCGACGAAGCAATGGCTGGCTACTGTCAGAACATTGAGGTTACAATCAACGAGGACAACTCCATTACCGTTGAGGATGATGGTCGTGGTATCCCTGTTGACATGCACGAAAAACTTCACAAGAGCGCCCTTGAGGTTGTTATGACCGTGCTCCACGCAGGTGGTAAGTTCGACAAGGGTTCGTATAAAGTCAGCGGTGGTTTGCATGGTGTGGGTGTTAGTTGTGTAAATGCGCTCTCTACACACATGAAGTCACAGGTATTCCGCGATGGTAAAATCTACCAGCAGGAGTATGAGAAGGGTAAGCCTCTTTATCCTGTAAAGGTTGTTGGTGAGACTGACAAGACTGGTACACGTCAGCAGTTCTGGCCAGACCCAGAGATTTTCACCACTACAGTTTACCAATGGGCTATCGTAGCACGTCGTATGCGCGAGTTGGCTTATCTGAATGCTGGTATCAAGATTACGCTTTCTGACCTTCGTCCAGACCCTGAAACAGGCAAGACACGTACTGAGGTCTTCCATGCTAAGGATGGTTTGAAGGAGTTCGTTCGTTACGTTGACCGCCATCGTCAGCACCTCTTCGATGATGTTATCTATCTCAAGACAGAGAAGCAAAACATTCCTATCGAGGTGGCTGTGATGTACAACACTGATTATACAGAGAACATCCACTCATACGTTAACAATATCAACACTATCGAGGGTGGTACTCACTTGCAGGGATTCCGTGCTGCATTGACTCGTACATTGAAGACATACGCTGACAATGATCCACAGATTTCCAAGCAGTTGGAGAAAGCTAAGATTGAGATTGCTGGTGAAGACTTCCGCGAAGGCTTGACAGCTGTTATCTCTATCAAGGTTGCAGAACCACAGTTTGAGGGCCAGACAAAGACCAAATTAGGTAACAGTGAGGTCTCAGGTGCCGTTCAGCAGGCTGTTGGTGAGGCACTGACCGATTATCTTGAGGAGCATCCTAACGAGGCAAAGATGATCTGTAACAAGGTTATCCTTGCTGCTACTGCTCGTGTTGCAGCCCGTAAGGCACGCGAAAGCGTACAACGTAAGAACGTGATGAGCGGTGGTGGCTTGCCTGGTAAGTTGGCAGACTGTTCTAACAAGGACCCTAAGGACTGTGAAATCTTCCTTGTCGAGGGTGATTCTGCGGGTGGTTCAGCTAAGCAGGGACGTGACCGTTATACACAGGCTATCCTCCCTCTCCGTGGTAAGATTCTGAATGTAGAGAAGGTTCAGCGTCATCGTGTATTCGAGGCTGAGTCTGTTATGAATATCATTCAGTCTATCGGTGTACGCTTTGGCGTTGAGGGAGAAGGCGACTTTGAGGCAAATACTGATAAACTTCGCTATGACAAGATTATCATCATGACCGATGCCGACGTCGATGGTTCTCACATCGACACACTGATTATGACACTCTTTTATCGTTATATGCCAAAGGTTATCGAGCAGGGACATCTGTATATTGCTACACCTCCACTCTACAAGTGTACTTATAAGAAGGTAAGCGAATACTGCTACACCGAGCAACAGCGTCAGGCTTTCATCGATAAGTACGCTAATGGTGATGAAGAAGATAAAGCTATCCACACACAGCGATACAAGGGTCTTGGTGAGATGAACCCAGAGCAGCTTTGGGAGACAACTATGGACCCAAAGACACGACTCTTGAAGCAGGTTACTATCGAGAATGCTGCTGATGCAGATGAGATTTTCTCTATGCTGATGGGTGATGATGTTGAGCCTCGTCGTGAGTTTATCGAGAAGAATGCGACCTATGCTAACATTGATGCATAAGCTTCTCTAAATAGATTCTACACAGCTTCTAAAGCAGAAAACATAAAGAGACTCCCTTTCTCACAAAACGAGAAAGGGAGTTTTTATTTTCTCCTAATTATCACCTATAATCGCTTATTATCGCTTTTATTACTATGAATATTGTTCTTTTTCCCACATAAACTTTTCGAAAGAAGAAATAAATGACTATATTTGCAAATTCAAAACAATAGGAAAATGAACAAAAAGATAAGGCTCCTCGAAGTTAATGTAGCACAAGCAAAAGCTGTCTATCCTGAAGGTAAATTTATTGATAACGACCTTATTCTCTTCGAGGATATCACGCAAGTACCACTTCCTACCAATCCTTCTCGTATGAAGTCTCTCTTCCTTGCCCTCTGTACCAGCGGTCATGCACAATATACCGTTGATACAAAGATGCACGAGGTGAGTGCTGGAGACGTCATTATCATCAGTGAGGAACAGGTTGTTGCCGACTATATACTCTCACGTGATTGCAAGGGAATTGCCCTCATCATGTCTTATGACTTCTTTCAGAACATTGTAAGTGGAGTTCACGAACTTTCTGCTCTCTTCCTCTTTGCCCGTACGCATCCTGTTTTCCACCTTGATAACAATCAGGCAAAGGCATTAGAAAACGACATTCAGCATATCAAGGAGAAGATTATTGATACTGGTCACCGCTTCCGTCGCGAGTTAGTTATGACAATGCTAAAGGCACTTATCATCGATATGAGTGATATCATCTATCGTTTCCAACAAGTAGGAGAAGCAGGACAGACTCGTGCTGAAGCTATCTTCCGTGACTTCATTCAGACTGTGGAAAAGAACTATCGTACGGAAAGGCGTGTCAGTTGGTACGCACAACAACTGTGTATCACATCTAAATATCTCTCTGAAACCGTGCGTACTGTCAGCAGACGTACACCAAGTGATTGGATTGACTCCTACGTTACACGTGAGTTACGCGTGATGCTTAGAAACAGTACGATGAGTATTAAGCAGATTGCTGATGAACTAAACTTCGCCAATCAGAGCTTTATGGGTAAATACTTTAAGGAACATGTGGGTATGAGTCCTTCGCAGTTTAGGAAAAGTTGACAAGTTATTAGGCTTATTAGCCTCATTAGGCTAATTGGCCTAATAGCCTAATCACCCCAACAACTGCTCAGCTACTTCACACAATTCATCATACCACTCCTTACCAAATCTGCGCGTAAGGGGTTCCTTCAAAAACTTATAAAGGGGAAGATTCAGTTCTTCTCCTTTTTTTCTTGCATCAGCACAGATGCGCCAGTGATGGTAATTAATACCACAAGTACCATTCCCAAAGTCTTTCACTCTAACTGGATATAACGAACAAGAAATAGGTTTTACGAAGCCTGTCTTGCCATTACGGTAGGAACGTTCCAACGCGCAAAGACAACAACCATTCTCATAACAAGTGAAGACACAATCCTTACCACCAACAATACTCGTCACCAAATCGCCTTCTTCATCGGTGTAAGCGACACCCTGTTTGTCTATGACAGCTTGCCCAGAGGCTGACAAATCACCCCAAACAGTATCAAGGACATTCTCAATCTCCATTGTTTCGTCCAAGGTTACAGGTGCACCAGCATCTCCCTCAATGCAGCACTGACCATGACACTTATCAAGGTCGCAGCAAAACTTCACATTGATTATATCTGGTGAGACAAGCACATCACCCACCATGAATATATGATCATACGTATTACCCATCTTTCTTAACGCTAAATTATTTCATTTTCAACTATGTTTTGCCGTTCGCTCAACAGCATCTTCTCACTAAAACGGAACTCCCTTCCAATTTATTTTCACGTAACTAATTTCCTCCTGACATGATTTTAGGCTACCAATGAGATTTGACGATTATGCTATTCTTTATTAGGCTAATTAGGCTAATACGCCCCATAAGCCTAATAACAAATAACTTATCAACCCCTAAATGCGTCAACTTGACTACTTACCACTCAATAGACTGTGCGCCACAAGCGGTCAAGTAGGCATTACAACGTGAGAACTGATGCTGTCCAAACCAGCCTCCACGGTTAGCAGAGAGTGGCGAAGGGTGTACACTCTCTATAACACAGTGTCGCTGTTGGTCAATCAGTGCCTTCTTACTACGCGCAAAACCACCCCAAAGCATAAAGACTAAGTTCTCTCGTCCATCACTTAGTGCCTTGATAGCTGCATCAGTAAAGGTTCCCCATCCTAACCGTTGATGACTATTGGCAACATGTGCACGAACGGTAAGTGTAGCATTCAGCAGGAGAACTCCTTGCTCTGCCCAACGTGTTAAGTCGCCTGACTGACGGATAGGTGTACCTAAATCTGCCGCAATCTCCTTATAGATATTCTGCAATGAAGGCGGAAGCTGTACCCCATCAGGCACGGAGAAGCTTAATCCCATCGCCTGACCAGGCTCGTGATAAGGGTCTTGCCCAATAATCACAACCCTCACCTTGTCAAAAGGACAAAGATTAAAGGCATTGAATATCAAGTTTCCTGGAGGATAACAAGGGAACTGTGCATACTCTTGTTTCACCTGCTCAACCAACTGCTGGAAGTAAGGTTTCTCAAACTCTCCACTCAGTTGCTGTGCCCACGATGGTTCTATCTTTACACCCATAACTATGATTGTTATCTGTTAATACGATAAGAATAAAGCAAAGTTATAATTTATCGCATCTTATCACATGCAGTTTTGTTACTACAAAAGTACGATAAAGTTCTGATAACAACAAAAAAGTCGTGCCTTTCGACACGACTTTCTTATTTTTAAAGTTTATCTATTACTTCTTCTTTGGCTGAGCCTGCTTCTTGCAGCAGCTACCAGCCTGTGCCTTCTTGCAGTCCTTCTTTGACTTGTCGCAAGCCTTAGCAGACTTATCGCAAGCCTTCTCCTGCTTCTTGCAGCAGCTACCAGCCTTCTTATCACAAGCCTTCTCAGCTTTCTCATCACAAGCCTTACCTGCCATATCGCACTGCTTGCCCTTCTCTACCTGCTCATTTGGAGCCTTATCACACTTCTTTGAACACTGGCTCTGTGCCTGTGCACTAAGTGAACATACGCTAAATGCTAATACAAATGATAATGCTATTTTCTTAAAATCCATAATCTTTTACTGTTTAAAAATTATACATTAATATCTTTAAAACTCGGAAAGGATATAATCCCTTATGGGCGCAAAGGTAATGAAAAAAGAAGTTTCAACTGCAAAAAAGATTCATTCTGTTTATAAATTTTAGATTTATTAAAATCTGCTTATTTATTTAGTGAATTTATGTAAACTGTAGTCTTAATCGTTCTTTTACCTTACCAACAAACAAAAAGAGGTTCTTCCGTTAAATGCGTAGACGCTTTTTGTATTGCTTTAAAGGAAAAACTGAAGTTACTCATTAAACAAAAACATAGCTAAGATAGTCAAGTATCTATCCTATTATCATCCTCTAACATTGAAAACCATTTCATTTAAGACTTCGAAAATCTGCAGACAAGCGTTTGAAAAATCATTACATAATTTCGGATAAAACACCTATAAAGGACGGCAAAATCACGTACAAAAAGCAGGTTTGTAATTAACAGGAAATCAATTAGTTATAAAGTAGTAAAGTAAAAGGTGCTTAATTAGACTTTAAAAGGGCGTTAGTAAGAGGCTTAAAGGGCATCTTTTGCAAGCCAAAAGGGCGTCTTTAAGAAGCCAAAAGAGCATGTATTGGTTTTGAACCGCATGAAAATAAATTACAAAGCTCAACTAATGAGGGAGTAAGTTGTTTGTAGAAGGCAGATAGACATCGCACCTAATTATATTTGTCATGTAGTTTATTCCCCGTTCTTAAACCATCCAATAGGGGTAAGCATACAGGTTTTGGGTGATGGTTGTTGGGTGTTGAGCCTTTATAAAACTATATTATTGGAGGAAATCATACCCTGTATGTAGATTAATCTCATTCTATTAAAGATCTACGCATTTAACAGAAGAACACAAAAAGAGCCGTGAAAGAACACGACTCTTTTATCTACAATTAAATAATTGTTTCTATTTAAGCAAATTATTTCTCCTTCTTAAAGAACGCTTTTACCTTTGCCTTGTCCTTGTTATAAGTGTTCTTGATTTTCTGTCCGTCTTTAGCAAGACCTTGCTTAACCTTTTTTACGCCAGCCTTAACCTTTGCCTTGTCCTTACGATATGCGTTTCTTACTTTCTGCTTATCCTTAGCAAAACCCTGCTTTACCTTTGCTTCATCCTTACGATAAGAATTCTTTACTTTCTGCTCATCTTTAGCAAGACCGTTCTCAGCCTTCTTTACATCAGCATTGAACTTTGCCTTATCATCCTGATAAACCTTGTTTACTTTCTCCTTGTCCTTAGCAAGGTCTGCTTTAACTCTCTGCTTGTCTGCGTTGAGCTTTGCTTTCTCAGTAGTTTCAGCCTTCTTAACGGCAGCACCTACCTTCTGTGCATCAGCGTTTAACTTAGCTTTCTCCACACCTTCTGCATGTTTAACATCAGCACCTACCTTTTTTGCCAACGTGTCAACACGCTGCATGATAGTCTCATGAGGCTTTTCAGTATTGTTGGTCTGTGCTTGTGCGCTAAGAGAAGAGAGTCCTGCAAGGGCTACTAATGATAATACTAACTTACGATTCTTCATTGTCTTTAATCTTAAAAATAAATACTAATACCTATATAATATTAGAGTCGAAATACGACTCACGGCAGCAAAGGTAATAAAAAACAAATCCCAAAAGCCATAAAAGACCTTTGGGATTTGCCTAATTTAATATAATTAACTTTTGATTAATCTGTAATAAGATTTTCACCTGTCATATCTGCTGGCTGCTCTAAGCCCATAATATGAAGGATAGAAGGTGCAACGTCAGCCAAACGACCATTCTTCACTGTTGCAGAATTGTTGTTTGTAACATAGATGAATGGTACTGGGTTGAGTGAGTGAGCAGTGTTTGGACTGCCATCCTCATTGATTGCGTTGTCTGCATTACCATGGTCAGCGATGATGATTGTCTCATAATCGTTAGCCTTCGCAGCCTCAACAACCTCCTTAACACACTGGTCAACTGCCCATACTGCCTTTGCAATGGCATTATAAACACCGGTATGACCTACCATATCACCATTAGCAAAGTTCACTACGATGAAGTCATACTCCTGTGTATTGATAGCACCAACAAGTTTATCCTTCACCTCGAAGGCACTCATCTCTGGCTGCAAGTCATAGGTTGCTACCTTTGGAGAAGGCACCAAGATACGGTCTTCACCCTCATAAGGCTGCTCACGACCACCATTGAAGAAGAAGGTTACGTGTGCATACTTCTCTGTCTCGGCTGTATGAAGCTGCTTCTTACCGAGCTTGCTGAGGTATTCACCTAATGTATCCATTACGTTCTCCTTAGGGAAGAGAACATTCACGTTCTTAAAGTTTGCATCATATGGAGTCATACAGTAGAACTGCAGATCCTTAATTGTGTGCATACCTTCCTCTGGGAGGTCCTGCTGTGTGAGCACTGATGTCAACTCCTTAGCACGGTCGTTACGGAAGTTAATGAAGATAACCACGTCACCCTCCTCAATCTTACCATTCACAGAAGAGTTTGTGATAGGCTTGATAAACTCGTCTGTCACACCTTCTGCATAGCTTGCCTCAATCGCCTTAACCATGTCAGTAGCCTGTACGCCCTTACCCTCAACAAGCAAGTCGTATGCTTCTTTCACACGATTCCAACGCTTGTCACGGTCCATTGCATAGAAACGACCAACGACTGAAGCGATATGTGCATCATTTGCGTCGCATACCTTCTGGATATCAGCAACGAAACCAGCACCACTCTTTGGGTCTGTATCACGTCCGTCCATAAAACAATGAACGTAAACGTCCTTAAGATTATACTCCTTACCAATCTCGATGAGCTTGAAGAGGTGGTCAAGTGAAGAGTGAACACCACCCGTAGAGGTCAGACCCATCAAGTGAAGTTTCTTACCATTCTTCTGTGCATAGCTATATGCATCAATAATACCTTGGTTCTTCAAGATGTCACCACTCTGACAAGCTTTGTTAATCTTAACGAGGTCCTGATAAACAATACGACCTGCACCTATATTCAAGTGACCAACCTCAGAGTTACCCATCTGACCATCTGGCAGACCGACATCTTCACCTGATGCCTGCAACTCAGAGTGTGCACTAACTGCATTCAAATAATCTAAGTATGGAGTTGGTGTGTTATAGATTACATCACCCTTACCATGCTTACCGTTACCCCATCCATCAAGGATCATCAATAAAGCTTTCTTTGCCATAATTATTCCTTTATTTTTTGTTATTATCTTCGTTTATTACCTATTATTATTTTTGTTACTGCAAAGGTACGATAAAAGAATAAGATGGGTGCAAAAAGCCATTGGAATTTTAAGGGAGAAACTTATAGAATCTTAAGTATTGTTTCGTTCTAACTAACACTGGATTACTTTAAAACATAGTCTTGTTTAACAATAGACTTTCAATTATGCCGATTTCATCGGTATTATCTTCTACAACGTGGATTTATCTCCTCACAAAAACATCTATATCACAAAACAAGGCAGCCGATTAAACTATTATCAGTTCTTATCTCAACTGAAATTCTACAGCCTTTACCATCCACAGACATTTCTTCGAACTATCCCTCCATTTCCATCTTGGCATTAACTTTAAAACACGTAGAACTTCCTTGTCAATCAATGGGTCTACAGAACGCACAATAGAAAAGTGATCACACTTTCCTTTGGGGTTAACACAGAACTTTACGACCACCCTCCCTTGTATACAATTTTCCTGTAAAGATGGTGGATAATGAAAGTTAGAAAAGATGAACTCATTAAAATCTCCTGGAAAGAATGGGAATTCTTTTAGGACAGACACGGTGTCTTGCCGAGCCTTTTTAGACTTATTTAGTAAGGTAATAGCCTTCGTGTTACACATATTCTCCTGTTGGAATTTCATTTGGCTACTATTCGTAGCATGAATATTACCTACAGTTATCAAGTTTAAAAAGAATATAATCAAAAACTTCTTCATCCTAATCACATACGTTTTAAAGATTCATTTTCTTCTATATAAGTAAACAAACACCGATGAATACGCTCTATTTTAGTGATTCATTAGCGCCTTTACTATCTTCTATAACTAAAACTTTCATGCCTCATTGCATGTTTTAACCAACCTATTGATGCTGCGCACATGTGGTACTAAGCATCAACACGAAATGTGTTAAGGGTCAACACCAAATGTGCTAAGGGTTAATAGCGATGTTGATAATGACAAAAAGTCTTGCAAAATATGATGACAACATGAGCAATTTGGGCTTATAATAATCTGAAAGTAACGGGGACAAGCTGCCAAACTCCTTGCTTTGGTCGCCTTTCCCACTTCCACGCAGGCATAAGCTTGAGTACTCTGAGTGCCTCTCGGTCGAGGTATGGGTCTACAGAACGCATAACCCTAAACAGGCAGCAACGACCTGAAGGGGTCACAAAGAACTTTATTACGACTCTTCCCGAAACTGAGTATTCTGCCAATTCAGGAGGATACTGAAGATGTGCCGCTATAAATTCTAAGATATCACCAGGGAACGAAGGTTTTAATCCCTCGACAGTTTCGAACATCTTTGCACCTAAGGCATCCACATTCAAGGTGTCATTACAAGGATCAAAGGATGGTTCAGCACAACAAGGCTGCTCGGTTTGCTCCTTTTTCTTCGGTTTCATCGTTCTTTTATGCTTCTGTGCATTGATATTACCAACGACTATAAAACTTAAAAACAGGACTAACAACAGTTTCTTCATCATAACCGTAGACTTTTATTGTTGAGCTTTTTGCTTCTTAAAATAAACTGGCAAGACATACCAAGCACCATTTCCTTCCATAGAACTCACATTCCATTTTGGCATTAACTTCAATACTCTTAATGCCTCAGCATCGAAAGATGGATTCAACGAACGGAGGACCTTAAATTGAGAACAGCTACCGTCGCGGTCTATATAGAACTTGACAATCACCCTCCCTTCAACGTTCTTGTTCTTACGACCGGATGGCCATACAAGGTGAGTACGGAGGAATTGTTGGATATTACCTGGGAAAGATGGCATTGGATCAAAACAACAATTAATCTTCACAAGTGTTTCTTTTACCACTTTTATAGTATCGACAGAATCTTTCCGAACCTCTTTTTTATCAGAATTCATCGGAATATCCTTCTGTTCGGCATTAACCAATACTACTATAAAGATACAGAGTGACATTGTTAACAAAATTCGCTTCATCATATAAACCTTTTATTTTATCCTCCTTTACAGCTATTTAACGCTGCCTTTCGAGAGATTATTATAAACAAACTCCTCACTTTGAAGAGTCTTGTGAACATTCTTAAATTAAAACCTGCGCCAACGCTTAAACGCAATCACGTCGCCGCAGGTTTATGAAATGCAGATGACATATATTGGAACTTATTGTCGATGCAAAGGTAAAGAAGAATATAATGCAATGCAATAGCCCCATTAGAGTTGACACATGTAAAACAAGTTAACATTTGACTATCAACAATTTACGACTAACAACTTCACTTCTTTGACACAATAAAGCTTATAAAAGTTCCCTCGTTTTCGCACTTTACCAAGCTTTAAGGTAGCTTTTCGTCCCCTTTCCTCCCACCCTAATTTGGCAATACGCAGTAGAATGTGTATCTTTGCAAATATGAAGAAAAAACCGATTTTATTACTGCTTACTCTTTTGACTTTGCTTTCATGCAGCCAAAGAAAACTACCTAACTATCCTGCAACAGACGAAGGAATCACTCGGATGAGGCTCGATAGTGCTGCTTTCTTCATGGCTAAACATGACACAAGGAATGCGATGTATCAGCTAAAATCGGCAGAAAAGCACCTTTTCAACGTAACAGAAGACTCTTTGAAGTTTGCTACATACTATCGTATTGCTCTATTGAATGCCCAAAATGGTGCTTATAAATTGGCACTTGACTACTTCGCCCATACTGCTCGCTATGCAAATGATAGTAAGAAGAGTCACAGACTGACGGATATTTACCTCGGTAAAGCCTCTGTTTTCAACCAAATCGGACAACGTGACTCTGCCCTGCTGTACGTAAAGAAGGCTGAATCCTTCAAGCCTCGTATTCGTAAAGACCAAGAGAAGAGTATTAATCAACTGCGAACACGCATTGAAAAACATCAAATTTTATCGGTTTCACCGGAGAAAGATATTGAGATTATACAGATACAAGACCGTTATGAAGTGGCTATCGCACAACGTAAAGCCTTGCAACTTCAACTCTATATAGCTTATCTTGTTATCATCTTGATACTCCTTACATCTGGTATCGTTGTATGGTTCCGCCGTCGTATGCGCCAACAGCTACATACCTATCGCAGACAACAAGAGATGACAGAGCAGAATATTCAGCAGTTGCTCCGCCGAAAAGATGCAACGATAGATGAGATGAAGGCTGAAGTTGACAGTAAAATCAATGAGTTAGAACAGTTGAAACAGAAAACTCCTACACATAACGGAGATACAAAAACAGCCGATTCCATCGAACAAACTAAGTTGGGAATAGACGCGCTCTATACCATTCTAAAAGGTGGAAATATCTCACAGATGGGTAAACGCGAACAGCAGGCTCTCAACGCTATTATGCCTAACTTCGATTACGACCTTGCCTATATCCTCAATAATCCCCGCTATGCGTTCACTCCTAAGGAGACATTCTACTATATAATGGAACACAACGGGATGACCGACGAGCAAAAAGCTGATGCCTTCTGTTGTACGTCACAAGCCATTAGATCAATTAAAAGTAGAATGAAAAAGAAGATGGAAAAGTCACAAGAAGAACTTCCTGAAGCAGATATAGAACTTGCAGCAGAGGATAAATCAGCCTTATACCTAACACAACTTCATCATTAACTTGTAATGGAAAAAGGTACACAGGTGACTATTTGATGAAGGTAGGGTTGATAGTCCTCTCTGCTTATGAGGGCTCAAGTAGACTTCTTGGACAGACGCCTGAATAAAGTTCCCTTTTTATATAACAAGATACAAAGACCTTGAAATATTGGTACTTTTCAGAAAGATAAACTTCCCCTGTTTTCGCCAATGTTCCCTTACTTTCTCCAACACTTATCAGCGAGGGAAGTCACAATCTTTAGGAAGGGTTAGGAACAGTTTCCCACATCTTCTTTGCAGCATACTCACCCATCGCCTTATAACCTGCAGGGTTAGGGTGCAACCAGTCGCCAATCTGGCAGTCTTTGCGTAGTCTGTCGGGTGATGACGGATCACGCATGAGTGCATCAAAATCGATGAAACCATCGATTTCATGGTTTGTTCTTATCCATTCGTTCACCGTCTTACGTGCTGCATCACGTGCCTCTGTAAAGTAACCTTTGCAGCCATTAAAAGGAGTTATCGTACCCATATAGACCTTCAATCCACGTTGGCGAGCCTTCTTAATCATCACTTGATAGGCCTCTATCAACTGGCGAGCAGTTTCTTCTGGATTGGTTGACGTACCGATATCATTAATAGCCTCGAAGATGATTACTGCACGAAGTCCTCTTTGTCCCAATATATCACGATCGAAACGCTCCTTTCCTGGCTGTCCTAAACCCACAGAGAGGATACGATTATCCCCAATACCAAGATTCAATACACCCGTTTTCGGACTCTTCGACTCATGTTCTCCATTCAGTACGGCAGACATAAAATCAGGCCAACGGTCTTGTGCATTTGTAACACAACCCTTTCCATCGGTAATACTATTACCAAGGATAGCCACACTGGAAGCAGAGGCATCAAGAACATCAATAGCAGAAATATTAAACCAATGGTCCTCTTTGAAAGCTGTTGAGAAATCAGTATTAGCATTTGTCACACCACGTAATATATAAGATGTAGTACGTGAACCCATGTGAACAGTAGGTTCTTTTGGTGCTTTAAGATAGTTAATCGTAATTGACAAACGCTCCAATGGTTTTAAATCGAATTTCAACGCATCAGAAAAGGTAGCCTTACCAGCAGGTATCGTTACCCGACGTTTATTATTAAAACGGAGATATTTAGCTGAATTCTTCTGTATCTCTGCCCCTTCTCCAGCCTTTGCAACATAAACACTGGTAATCTCAACAGGCTCAGAAGACAGTTCATTACTCAACTGCAAACGAATAACAGGCCCACCGATACTCACCTTCACTACCTGTCGTACGGAGCGATTCGTCATCTGGTTATTATAAGGCATAAAGCCCTTATCAACTGTCTGTGGCGCACAAGCCCATGTACCTACCCAACGTTCTTGCTGTGCATAAGCGTTGAATGTGATAAAAAACAATAAAACGAATAAAATCTTACGTGTAAACATTGTCCTGAATTTAAAACCTCCCAAGCCTCTCGCGCTATCTCCAACTAAAAGAGAACACATTTCTATTAATGGAAGGTTGATGATAAATAATGATTTTTGCAATGAATAATAGAATAAAGAATGAACTTCCTACTTCAACAATAGTTGGTTTGACGAATCAATAAGACTTTCTATTTCTGCTCTCAGATATGCCTTGAAACCATCACCTTCTATGATTTCTATATCTTTAAAGAGTCCGAGAACGAAACGACCTAAACCACGATAATCGCATACTTCTATATCTAAAAGCCACGAGCCGTCCTCATTCAGAGTAATATAATGCGCACCTTGGGGATATTCTTCCTTAAAGAGGTTGTGGGATAACTGTCCTAAACGCAACTTCACACGATATCGTTCCTCACTACTAAACATAAAGATATCCGTAAACACCTGCCTATGCTTATCTTCATGTAGCCACGATGTATCTAATATCTCCACACTCGTCATGCGAGAAATCTTAAATGTCTTATTTTGTTTTGACACCAATTCATGACAGCGTACATCCTCATTATTATGCAATAAAAGGAAAGGCTCCACAAGACGATCCTTAACAGAATGACTATGTGGACTTGAATAACCAATTAACCGAACCGTCTTCTTCTCTGCCATAGCCTTGCGTAACAGTTTCAGGTTACTCTCCATTTGACGACGAATAGGCGACTCAGCTGACACAGAGAAGTTATAAGAACTTTCTAACTTCTGCCTTAGCTGATTCACCATCTCACTATCATTACCAGCCATTGTCAGTACACTATGTATCGTCTTCACATCCTTATCTGTAAACTGAATCGTCTGTAACAGCTGTGTGAAGAAAGGAGAGCGACGATCAATATGATAATAGCCCTGATTTTTAAATACGATAAAACCTGCATGCTTGATGAAGTCGAGTAGGTAATAGAAATTCCTACGCGACAAGTTCATCCGCTCACACAGCTCTTCAACCGTATAATTGCGTCCATCAGACAATAGAATCAAGAGTTCTAACTGCTTCTTTAATTTATCGAATCTCATTCTTACAATGAATAGACATATGATATATAACGCAGAAACAACACTTTTATTAATCTCTACAGCACTTTTTTATGCCGAATCATATCTAACCACTGACACTATCCTCTATAACAAAAGACTCTTCTCATAACAAGACATAATGATTTCCTACCAAGAGTGATATATTTATGCAACGTACAAGAATAGTTTTATTTTGATTTGCTGTCACTTTTAACATTTCACATAACTCCATTGTAAACAAATGAGTTAGACAAGTACTTTGGATGACAGGAATGACAGGAAAATTAGTTTTAGATAATCTCCACCTCAACAAATAGAGATAGAAGCCTATAGGAACCATTCTCTTATAACAGAGATAAAAAGCTCTTAGGGAGTAACTAAAGACGAACACAATAAAAGAATAATAGTTTATTACTCTTGAAGTTGGATAAACATAATAATTTAACGCAAGATGGGGAACTAATTGCTTTAGACAATTAGCTCCCCAAATATTGATCTGTAAAGAAAGTTATTTATTAGTTACTATAACCAGTGTTCTGCTGATTTTTGAGATTAGAGTTTGCATCAACCTCATAACCAGGAATTGCAGGATATGCCTTATAATAATCTCGGTTGTAACTACGAGCCTCTGTCGTTAATACGTCATGCCAACCACGCGTTGCATCACTTGTATAACGAGTGATAGTCTCATTATTACGGAGAGCATCGAAGAAACGTTGTCCTTCACCTACAAGTTCTTTTCGACGTTCCAACAATATGCGGGCTAAAGTAACATCAGAAGCTGTAACCTGCTTAGTGGTATCACTTGTACGATTTTTGATAATATCATTCAAGTACTGAGCCGCTTTTGTAGTATTTCCTAATCTAAAAGCTGCTTCTGCTGCATTAAGATAAACTTCAGAGAGACGGAGTAAAGGAATGTTCGAATAACGAACATCTCCGTTATATGCAGGCATCTTATTCAGATAGACCTTAGCACCATTAAATACTTTCTTTTTATCAGCAGATGGGGCTAAGAATACGTTAGCTCTAACATCCTGTGGATCTTCTGCAAGGAGTTCTACAAAGCTTTTTGTTGCACATACATCCCCATAGCCAGGAACATCGGGGCGATTCTCCGCATACATATAAGCAATACCCTCTCTGTCATTCCAATCTTGTGAATTGGTAACTGAAAGCTCAAAAAGCATCTCATTAGAATGGTTCTTATCGTCCTTTTTCCAAGCTTGAACATACTCATCAGCAGCCCAAAGTTTATTACCAGAATTATTAATAACATCTTCGGCTGTTGAAAGTGCGTTTGCCCAATCACCTTTTGTTAAGTAAACACGTGATAACAAAGCCTTTGCAGCATAAAGATTCATATAACCAGTTTCTGGCTTTGTTTCTAATTTACCAGAGCTTATAGCCTCATTTAAATCTTTGATTACTTGAGTATAACACTCTGCAACCGTACTACGGGAAGGTTTTTCCTCTGTTGACATTACCTTTGTAACCAATGGTACGCCTAAAGATGCACCATTATCCTCGGTGTAAGTCTTTCCATAGACACGTGTTAAATCAAAAGTTGCCATAGCTCTTAAGACTAAAGCTTCAGCACGGATTTGACCTATCAATGCCTTTCCGTCTGCGTCATCCTTATCTGTCAGTTTTCCACCATCTGCCGCTTCTATGATATGATTTGCGGTTTGAATTACAACATAAGGTGACTGCCATATCGCAGTAGTATTACTAAAATTAGAGGCTGTAGTATATTCCATCTTGTAATAGAACGAAGCACGATTACTACCATACTTATAATTATACTGCAAATCCTCTCCGTGCATTTCTCCATAAAGAAACATCTGTAAGCCATAATAATCCTTGGCTTGGGACGAACCTTTCAAAGCCGCATACATACCTGTACGCGCTGTGACCATGTCAGAACTGTTATTGATGGCAGTTCCTTCTGAAACACCATCGCTCGGTCTCTGATCGAGAAATTCATCACCACATGATGCCGCACCAGTCATTACAACTACAGCAAGCATAAGGCTATATATTTTCTTATAAGTTCTTTTCATAAACAATATTTTTAATTAATAGACATTAAAAACCGAGCTCAATACCGAAAGTAAAGGTGCGGAGTGCAGGTGTCTGGAATGTACATACACCATCGACACGCATTTCTGGATCAACGTAAAGATCCTTTGATTTCCATGTCAACAAGTTACTTGCAGAGAAGAAAGCACGTGCCTTACTCAAACCAATATGAGTAACCCAGTGTGATGGAGCTGTAAATCCGAGAGTCAAACTCTTCAGACGCAGGTAATCAGTTGGCATCAACCAACGGGAAGATAATTCACTTGAATTACCATACTGGAACACTGGTTGTGAAGCATTCGTATCGCCAGGACCTGTCCACATCTTATTGATGTCATAATAAGTTGGTAACTGACCACCGAAGGTATAGTTTCCATTATTATGTTGCCATGTAGCTGCATCAAAAGCCTTACCTCCAAGAGAGAATGTAAAGTTCAGACCGAAATCAATAAACTTCCATGTGATATTATTACTGAAGCCACCTTCTATCTTTGTTTCGTGATTTCCTATAATAACTTTTTTCGCTTCATTAGGATTGACTGTTGTGTTACGTGCATTGCTTGTTCCATCATTGATGTAGTAAGATTCTCTACCAGTATTTGGGTCAACACCAGCATACTCATAGCCATAGTAACTATAATAAGGTTCACCTACTTTATGAATGCGAACACCACTGATAATCTGATTTTCTTCACCATAAATCTTAGTAAGTTCATTATGGTTATGTCCGAAGTTCAGCATTGTTGTCCATGTAAGATCCTTTGTTTGGAGGTTGTTACTTTGAATAGTTATTTCATAACCTCTATTACGTAGTGAACCTACATTAACAGCTTTCTTGGAAAATCTATCACTATTATAATAACCAGGAACTGCTGATATTGGTAAATCAAAGATTAGGTCAGACGTTGTACGTACATAATAATCGAAAGTCACAGATATGCGATCAAGTAACGTTAAGTCAAGACCAAAGTTGACAGAACGGTTTTTTTCCCACTGTAATTCAGGATTACCAATACCAACAATAGCCATACCAGATTTTCCATTATAATATTGACCATATTTGTACCAGTTTTGGTAACCATAGAAACTACTTGGTAGCGTACCATTCACACCATAACTTGCACGTAACTTACCATCGCTAACAACCTGCTTGATAGGCTCCATGAACTTCTCTGAACCAAAACGCCATGCTGCAGAAACTGACCAAAAGTTACCCCATCGATTGTCTTTTGACAAACGACTACTACCATCGCGACGGAAACTCACACCAGCATAATACTTATTATCATAGTTGTAGTTTACTCGTCCTAACCAACTTGCAAGAGTGTAACCACTTACTTTACTCTCTGCACTGGTTGTACCAGCATTACCAAATTCGTAGAGGTCACCAGGATAATCTTTACCACTAATGTAATTATACCTTGTGACATACTTCTCAGTTTCATAGCCTAAAAGGGCATCAATATTGTGTAGACCAAAAGTTTTCACATATGCCAACTGTGTCTGACCATTTAACTGGCTGATAGATCCATTGTAGCGTTGCAGATTACCAGAAGGACTACCGTCATTTGACAAACGGTCCCAAAGTACATCTTCATTATTTGAAGTATAATCGTATGTTATCTTCTCACTCAGACGGAGACCATCCCATATATTCCAATCCAACTTCAAAGAGTTAAAGGCACGCTTGATATCTGTTTTATCATACGTATGCAAAGCCTCATAGATTGGGTTTACACTGGTCAAACTATTTGTTTCACTTCCACGAGCCATGGTTCCATCAGGTAAGTAAGCAACAGAAGATGGACTCTGAATAAATGCGTAATTGGCTATAGGACTTGAGAAAGAAGCTCCTCCATCGTTGGTAAGGTTTTGATTAACCTTTGAGAACAAAGAAGAATATGTCAATGTGAAATGGCCAAACTTATGTGTTATATTAGCATTACCAGTGAATCGCTCCATACCTTGATTAGAGAAGATACCAGTTTGCTTCATATAAGAAAGTGAGGTGTAGAAACGTGTACTCTCACCACCACCACTCAAGCTAATCTGATAGTTTTGGTGATGTCCCGTCTTAAAGAGAAGACTCTTCCAATCGGTCCACTCCTTAATAGGCTTACCACTTTGATCATATCCCACTATAGGCTTTGATGCAAAGTCTTCAATATTATTATTAGCAAAAGTCTCTGCATCTGTCTCAGATTTACCCTCTTTATAAAGAGCATAGTTCTTCAAGCCAAGTAACAACAGTTCACGTCGTTCATCTCCTCCCAATACTGGGCGATAATTAATAGCTACATTAGAGAAACCCCAGTCGCTACGGAAATCGACATGTGTCCTTCCTTTCTTACCACTCTTTGTTGTAATTACAATTACTCCATTTGCCGCACGTGAACCATAAAGGGAAGCTGCTGCTGCATCTTTTATGACAGTAATTGACTCAATATCATTACTGTTAAGAGTCGCAAGCACATTTGTTCCGGATTCATTATATTTGCCTTGACCGATACCATTGACATCTCCTGATATCATAGGTGTACCATCAATAACATACAAAGGTTCATTACCAGCGTTGATAGAACCCATACCACGAATACGGATATTACTTACAGAACCAGGAGCACCAGATGCACTTGTCACAGTAACACCTGGAACCGAACCTGCTATTTTGTCTTGGACAGAAGCTACAGGCACATCAGACAATTTACCAGGATCAACGTTAGCAGCAGCTCCTGTAAAGCTTGATTTCTTAAAGTTACCATAACCAGTAACAATAACTTCTTCAAGTGAGCCTGCGTCAGGTTTCATCACTACCTTTACGCCGTCTGAAACTGGAACAAGCTGAGTTTTTAGACCAACATATTGCACACGTAACTGATTCTTTCCAGCAGGTACAATAAGGTGGAATTTACCATCAATGTCTGTGACAGTACCCATCTGTGTGCCAGCTACAAGAATAGAAGCCCCAACGACTGGTAGCCCATCTTCTGAGGAAACTACAGTTCCGCTAATCTCTGTCTGCGCCAGCGCTGTTCCTAAACTTAGGAATAGGCCGACTAAAAACATCATTAGTCTTTTTTCCATAAATTCTCTCTTTAATTAATATAATAAATAAACTATTTCAGACTCAAACTATTAATACGTAAGGTAATACAAATTGCATACAATCATGGTACAGATATTTTTTAACACTTCACAAAGATAGTGCACCGCCTTTAAAGTTCCAAGTGAAAATGAAACTTTAATTAATATTTTCACATTTATTAATATTTAAGTTTTACGAAACAACAGATTATTGCATGAAAATAAATTAATTATTATTTATAATAGTACTAAAAACACCATATTGTAAGTCATACACTTTCTTTCCTTATTAAAACTTAAATTATAACATAGTATAGAGAGATAAAGAAACTTTAGAGCCAAATCTGGTATTAAATCGTAATAGTGATTATTAATATTAATCTAAAGAAAAAGAAAATAACTTAACAAACATGCTTAGTAACAACAAAATAAGCCTTTTCTAACAGTAAGTTACACGCAAACAAATGACATATTACATAGCGTTTAGTACTCCGCACCATTGGTGCTAAGGCTTAACACAATTGGTGCTGAGCCTTAGCACCACATGTGCGAAATAACAACACATAACCAGAAAACGGAAAGAAAGACTCCTTATAGTATATTATAAGGTATAAAGAACAAATTTATCAGAGAATTGTTTACAAGACAACATAAACAATATATAAAATAAAAAGAACATAACCTTACATTTACGCTGATAGAACCACAAATAATGTAAAGTAATCCTATTAGAATAATGTAAATAAAAGTCGCAACTCAATTCCTTGAGAAGGATGGAGTCACAAACAGACTTCCCTCAAATTGTGGTTCTTCCGTAATATGGAGTGATAAACTAAAAGTCTTATATAATAGGCACACGGAGTCACGGAGGGGACGGAGGTAAACGCAATGTCACGGAGGTGCCGACGGCACAAAGAGCGACGGAGGTATAGCGTACAGATTCTTGATAATTATTTGGAAATAAACGCTTTGTATATAAGCTAATAGAATTGGCAAATAAGCTCCGTCGCTCTTTGTGCCGTCGGCACCTCCGT